>Ga0268261_10003791_pt1 | contig 11183 bp, 4 predicted proteins | sample TergutNc150P1_FD_190353 | JGI IMG/M metagenome (GOLD analysis project Ga0268261, IMG submission 190353) | Nasutitermes corniger P1 segment gut microbial community from laboratory colony in Florida, USA - Nc150 P1 (SPAdes) (version 2) | ecosystem: Host-associated > Arthropoda: Insects > Digestive...
AACCCTGGCCTACAGAGGCTTAAATTGTTTATGTTCCGATAATATCGTTGTTTGAAAAATTACCTCTTCTGCGACATGTTTAGATTGGGGGTCACCTTAAAGTAACACTGGCCTACAGCGTCTAAACTTGTTAATTTTCCGATAATATCCTTGTTTGAACCCTTTCCCCTGCTGCGAAATGATCAGATTGGAGGTTACCTCAAAGTAACACTGGTCTACAGAGGCTTAAAATGTTAAGGTTCCAATAATATCGTTGTTTGAACTATTTCCCATTCTGAGACATGTTCAGATAAGAGGTTACCTGAAAGTAACACAGGCCTACAATGTCTTAAAGTGTTAAGGTTCTTCTAGTATCGTTGCTTGAATCATTTCCCCTGCTGCGACATGTTCAGATTGAATGTTACCTGAAAGTAACACGGGCCTACAGGAGCTTAAAGTGTTAATGATCCGATAATATGGTTTTTGAAAAACTTCCCCTGCTGCAAAATATTCAGATTAGTCGTTACCTAAAAGTAACACTTTCCTACAGAGGCTAAAATTGTTAATTTTCCAATAATATCGTTTTTTCATACATTTCCCCTGCTGAGACATGATCAGATTGTTTTTTACATGAAAGTTACACTGGCCTACAGTGGCTTAAAGTGTTGAGGTTCCCATAATATCGTTGTTTGAAAGATATCCCCTGCTGCGACATGATCAGATCGGACTTAACCTCAAAGTTACTCTGGCCTACAGAGGCTTAAAGTGTTAAGGTTCCGATAATAGTGTTGTTTGAAACATTTCCACTGCTGCGACATGTTCAGATTGGACATTACCTGAAAGTAACACTGGCCTACGATGGCTTAAATTCTTAATGTTCCGATAATATCGTTATTTGGACACTTTCCCCTGCAGCGATATGTCCAGATTAGATGTTACCTGAAACTAACAATGGCCTACAGAAGCTTAAAGTGTTAATGTTCCCATAATATCGTTGTTTGAACTATTTCCCCTGCTGTGACATGTTCAGATTGGACGTTGCCTGAATGTAACGCTCGCCTACATAAGATTAAAAAGTTATGGTTCCTATAATATCATTATTTGAACACTTTCCCGTACGGCAACATGTTCAGATTGGAGGTTGCCTAAAAGTAACACTGGCGTACAGTGGCTTAAATTGTTAATGTAACAATAATATCGTTGTTTGAACAATTTCCCATGTTGCGACATGTCCAGATTGCAAGTTACCTGAAAGTAACAATGGCATACAGAGGCTTAAAATATTAATGTTTCGGTAATGTCGTTGTTGGAACTATTTCCCCTGCTGCGACATGTTCAAATTGGAGGTTACCTGAAAGTAACAATTGCCTACAGTTGCTTAATTAGTTATTGATCCGATAATATGTTTGTTTGAAACTTTGCCCCTGCAGCGACATGTTCAGATAGGATGTTACCCGAAAGTAACCCTGGCCTACGTTAAGGTAAATTGTTAATGTTCCTATAATCTCGTTGTTTGAAATGTTTCCCCTGCTGCGACATATTCAGATTGGAGGTTACCTGAAAGTAACACTGGCCTACAGATGATTAAATTTTTAAAGTTCCGATAAAAACGTTGATTGAAACATTTCCCCTGCTGCGACATGTTCAGATTGGCCTTTACCTGAAAGTTACACTGGCCTAAATAGGCTTAAAGAGTAAATGTTCCTATAATATCGTTGTTTAAACCATTTCCCCTGCTGCGACAGGTTCGGATTGGACATTACCTGAAAGTAACACTCGCCTACAGCAGCTTAAAGTGTTAAGGATCCGATAATATTGTTGTTTGAACACTTTCCTCTGCTGCGACATTTTCAGATTGGAAGTTACCTGAAAGTAACTATGTCCTACAGACCTTTAAATTGTTAATGTACCGATAATATCGTTGTTTGAAAACTTTCCCCTTCTACGACATGTTTAGATTGAACGTTACCTGAAAGTAACACTGGCCTACAGAAGCTTAGACTGTTAATGTTCCGATAATATCGTTGGTAGAGCTCTTCGCATGGTGCGACATGTTCAGATTTGAAGTTACCTGAAGGTAACGCTGGTCTACACAGCCTTAAAGTGTTTATGTTCCGATAATATCGTTGTTTTAACGATTTCCCCTGCTGCGACATGTTCAGATTGGACGTTACCTGAAAGTAACACTGGCCTACAGAGGCATAATTTGTTAATCTTCCGAAAATATCATTGTTTCAACACTTACCCTGCTGCGAAATGTTCAGACTTGACCTAACCTGAAAGTAAGAACTGATCTACAGAGGCTTAAAATGTTAATGTTCCGATAATATCGTTGTTTGAACCCTTTCTCATGCTGCGACATGTTCAGATTTTAGGTTACCTGAAAGTAACACTGGCCTACATTGGCTTAAAGTGTTAATGTTCCGATAATATCGTTGTTTGGAAAATTTCCCCTTCTGCGACATGTTCAGATTGGACGTTACATGAAAGTAACACTGGCCTACAGTGGCTTAAAGTGTTAATGTTCCGATAATATCGTTGTTTGAATACTTTCACCTCCTACGACATGCTCAGATTGGACGTTACCTGGAATTAACACTGGCCTACAGGGACTTAAAGTGTTAGTGTTACGATAATATCGTTGTTTGAACAATTTGCTCTGCTGCGACATGTACAGATTGGACGTTACCTGAAAGTTACACTGGCCTACAGAGGCTTAAATTGTTAATGTTCCGATAATATCGTTTTATCTAGACTTTCCCCTGCCGCGACATGTTCAGATTGGATGTTACTTTCAAGTAACACTGGCCTACAGAGGCTTAAAGTGTTAATGTTCCGATAATGTCGTTGAATGAAATCTTTCCCCTGCTGCGACATATTCAAATTGAACGTTACCTGAAAGTAACACTGGCCTACAGAAACTTTAATTGTTAATGTTCCGATAATATCGTTGTTTGGATTCTTCCCCTGCTGCGACATTTTCGGATTGGACGTTACCAAACTGTAACACTGGCCTACAGAGTTTTAAAGTGTTAATATACTTATAATATCGTTGTTTGAAATATTCCCCTGCTGCGACATATTCAGATTGGAAGTTACCTGAAAGTAACTCTGGCCTACAGAGGCTTAAATTGCTTATGTTCCGATAATATCGTTGTTTGAAACCTTTCCCCTGCTGTGACATGTTCAGATTGGAAGTTACCTTAAAGTAACACTAACCTACAGAGGCTTGAAGTGTTAATGTTCCGATAATATCGTTGTTTGAACACTTTCCCCTGCTGCGAAATGTTCAGATTGGGCGATACCTGAAAGAAAGACTGGCCTACAGGTTCTTAAAATGTTAGGGTTCCGTTAATATTGTTTGTTTGAAAACTGTCCCTGCTGCGACATGTTCAGATTGGACGTTTCCTGAAAGTAACACTGGCCTACAGGGGCTTAAAGTGCTAATGTTACGATAATATCTTTTTTTTAACACTTTCCCCTTCTGAGACATGTTCAGATTGGAAGTTACATGAGAGTAACTCTGGCCTACAGAAGCTTTAAGTGTTAATGTTCCGATAATATCGTTTTTGAAAAATTTCCCCTGCTGCGACATTTTCCGATTGGACGTTACCTGAAAGTAACACTGGCCTACAGAGACTCAAAGTGTTAATGTTCCGATAATATCGCTGTATGAAATATTTCCCTTGGTGCGACACGTTCAGTTTGGACGTTACTTGAAAGTAACACTTGTCTAAAGAGGCTTCAATTCCCCGATAATATCGTTGTCAGTACACTTTCCCCTGCTGCGACATGTTCAGATTGGACGTTACCTGAAAGTAACACTGGCCTACAGAGACTCAAAGTGTTAATGTTCCGATAATATCGCTGTATGAAATATTTCCCTTGGTGCGACACGTTCAGATTGGACGTTACTTGAAAGTAACACTTGTCTAAAGAGGCTTCAATTCCCCGATAATATCGTTGTCAGTACACTTTCCCCTGCTGCGACATGTTCAGATTGGACGTTACCTGAAAGTAACACTGGCCTAAAGAGGCTTAAATTTTTAATGTTCCGTCAATATCGTTGTACGAACGTTTTCTCCTGCTGTGATATACTCAGATTGGACGTTACCTGAAAGTAACACTGGCCTACAGAAGCTTAAAATATTAATGTCCCGATAAAATCGTTGTTTGTAAACTTTCCCCTGCTACGACATGTTCAGATTGGACAGTACTTGAAAGTAACACTGGCTTACACAATTTTAAAGTGTTAAGGTTCCGATAATATCGTTGTTTGAACTCTTTCACCCCTAGAGCGACTTGTTCAGTTTGGACGTTGCCTGAAAATAACACTGGCCTACAGAGGCTTAAAGTGTTAAGTTTCCGATAATATAGTTGTTTGTGCCCTTTCCCCTGCTGCAACATGTTCGGTTTTGAAGTTACCTGAAAGTAACAGTGGCCTACAGAGGCTTAAAGTGTTAATGTTCCGATAATATCGTTGTTTGGACTCTTTCCCCAGCTGCGACATATTAAGATTGGACGTTACCTGAAAGTAACACTGGCATGCAGACGCTTAAAGTGTTAATGTTTCGATAATATCGTTGTTTGAAACATTTCCCTTGCTGCGACATGTTCAGATTGGAAGTTACCTGAAAGTAACACTGGCCTACAGAGGCTTAAATTGTTAATGTTCCGATAATATCGTTGTTTGAACAATTTCCCCTGCTGCGACATGTTCAGATTTGACGTTACCTGAAAGTAACTCTGGCCTACAGAAGGTTAAAGTGTTAATGTTCCGAAAATATCGTTGATTGAAATCTTTCCCCTGCTGCGACATATTCAGATTGGGGGTTACCTGAAAGTAACACTGGCCTACAGCGTCTTAAATTGTCAGTGATAAAATAAAAACGTTGTTTGAAACAATTCCCCTGCTGCGACATGTTCAGATTGGAAGTTATCTGAAAGTAACGCTGGCCTACAGAGGCTCAAATTGTAAATGTTCCGATAATATCGTTGTTTGAACGCTTTCCCCTGCGGCGACATGTTCAGATTGGACGTTACCTGAAAGTAACACTGGCATACAAATGCTAAAATTGTAAATTGTCCGATAATATCTTTGTTTGAACCCTTTCCTCTGCTGCGACGTGCTCACATTAGACGTGATCTGTAAGTAGCACTGGCCTACAGAGGCTTAAAATGTTAAGGATCCAATAATGTCTTTGGTTGAATCGTTTCCACTGTTGCGACATTTTCAAATTGGGCTTTACCTGAATGTAACACTCAACTACAGACGCTTCAATTGTTAATGTTCCGATAATATCGTTGTTTGAACTCTTTCCGCTCCTGCGACATGTTCAGATTGGACGTTACCTGAAAGTAACACTGGCCTACAGATGCTTAAAGTGTTAATGATCCGATAATATCGTTGTTTGAATCTTTTCCCCTGCTTCGAAATGTTCAAATTGGACGTTACCTGAAAGAAACACTGGCCTACAGAGACTTAAATTGTTAATGTTCGGATAATATCGATGTTTGAAACATTTCCCTTGCTGCGACATGTTCAGATAGAACGTTACCTGAAAGTAACAATGGCCTACAGAAAATTAAAGTGTTAATATTCCGATAATATCGTTGGTTGAACACTTTCCCCTGCTGCGACATGTTCAGATTTGATGTTACCTGAAAGTAACACTGAACTACAGACGCTTCAATTGTTAAAGTTCTGATAATAACGTTGTTTGAAATCTTTCCACTGCTGCGACATGTTCAAATTGCGCGTTACCTGAATGTAACACTGGCCTACTGTGTATTAAAGTGTTAATGTTAAAATAATATCCTTGTTTGAACCAATTCCCCAACTGCGACATGTTCAGATTGGATGTTATCTCAAAGTTACGCTGGCCTACAGACGCTTAAATAGTTAATATTCCGATAATATCGTTGTTTCAACACTTTCCCCTGCCGCAACATGTTCAGATTGAAAGGGGCATGAAAGTAACACTGGCCTACAGAGACTTAAAGTGTTGATGTTCTGATAATATTTTTGTTTGAACCCTGTCCCCTCCTGCGACATGTTCAGATCGGACGTTACCTGAAAGTAACACTGGCCTACAGAGTTTTAATTTGTTAATGTTCTGATAATATCGTTGATTGAATAATTTCCCCTGCTGCGACATGTTCAAATTGGACGTTACCTGAAGGTAACTCTGGCCTACAGAGGGTTAAAGTGTTATTGTTTCGGTAATATCTTTGATCTCTTTCCCCTGTTGCTACATGTTAGGATTGGAAGTTTTCTGAATGTAGCAATTGCCTACAGAGGCTAAAATTTTTTATGTTCCGATAATATCGTTGCTTGAACCCTTTCCCTTGCTGCGACATGTTCAGATTGGACGTTACCTGAAAGTTACACTGGCCTACAGAGGCTTAATGTGTAATAAGTTCCGATAATATCGTTCTTTGAAACTTTTCCCCTGCTAAGACATGTTCAGATTGAAGGTTACCTGAAACTATCACTGGCCTACAGAGGCTTAATTTGTTAATGTTCCTTAATATTGTTGTTTGAACCATTTCCCCGTCTGCGACATGTTCAGTTTGGACGTTACCTGAAAGTAACACTGGCCTACAGAAGCATAATTGCTAATGTTCCGATAATATTTTTGTTTGAAAACTTTCCCATGCTGCGACATGTTCAGATTGCACGTTGCCTGAAAGTAACACTGGCCTACATACGCTTAAATTGTTAAGGTGCGGATAATATTGTTGTTTGCACAATTTCTCCTGTTGCGACATGTTCAGTTTGGTCGTTACCTGTAAGTAACACTGGCGTACGGCGGCTTAACGAGTTAATGCTCCCATAATATCGTTGTTTGAACATTTTCCCTTGCTGCGACATGCCCAGAATGGAAGATACCTGAAAGTAACCCTGGCATACAGAGGCTTAAAATTTAATTTTTTCCGTAATAATGTTGTTTGAAAAATTTCCCTTGCTGCGACATGTTCAGATTGGACGTTACCTGAAAGTAACACTGGCCTACATAAGCTTAAACTGTTAAGGTTCCGATAATATCTTTGTTTGAACTCTTTCCCATTCTGCGACATATTCAGATTGGACGATACCTGAAAGTAACACTCGCCTACAGAAGCTTAAAATGATAATGTTAAGATAAAATCGTTCTTTGAACCCTATCCCCTGCTGCGACATGTTCAGATTGGAAGTTCCATGAAAGTAACACTAGCCTACATATGCTTAAAGTGTTTAACTTCCGATAATATCGTTGTTTGTACATTTTCCCCTGCTGCGACATGTGCAGTTTGGACGTTACCAGAAAGTAGCACTTGCCTACAGAGGCTTAAATTATTAAGGTTCCAATAATATTGTTGTTTGAAAACTTTAAACAGCAAAGACATGCTCACATTGGACGTTACCTGAAAGTAACTCTGGTCTACAGAAGCTTAAAGTGATAAGATTCCCATAATATCTTTGTTTGAACCATTTCCCCTGCTGCGACATGTTCAGATAGGATGTTATCTGAAAATAACACTGGGTTTACAGAGGCTTAAAGTGTTAAGGTTCCAATAATATCGTTGTTTGAACTCTTTCAAACTGCTGCGACATGTTCAGATTGGACGTTACCTGAAAGTAACAAAGGCATACAGAGGCTAAAAGTGTTAATGTTCCGATAATATCGTTGTTTGCACTCTTTCCCCTGCTGCCACATGTTCAGATTGGAATTTACTTGAATGTAACACTGGCATGCAGAGGCTTAAAGTGTTAATGTTCCGATAATATCGTTGTTAGTACCCTTTCCCCTGCTGCGACATATTCAGATTGGAAGTTGCCTGAAAGTAACACTGGCCTACAAGGACTTAAAGGGTTAATCTTACGTTAAAATTGTTGTTTAAACACTTCCCCTGATGCGACATGTTCGGATTGGACCTCACATTAAAGTAAGAACTGTCCTAAATAGGCTTAGAGTGTTAATGTTACGATAATATCGTTGTTTGAACATTTTCCCCTCCTGCGACATGTTCAGATTGGAAGTTACCTGAAAGTAATACTGGCCTACAGAGGCTTAAATTGTTAATGTTCCGATAATATCATTGTTTGGACCATTTTCCCTCCTGCGACATGTTCAGATTGGACGTTACCTGAAAGTAACACAGGCCTACAAAGTCTTAAATTGATAATGTTACGATACTATCGTTGTTGGAACACTTTCACCTGCTGCGACATGTTCAGATTGGACGTTACATGAAAATATCACAGGCCTACAGAAGCTTAAAGTGTTAATCTTCCAATAATATCGTTGCTTGTACGCGTTCCTCTTCTGCGACATGTTAAGATTGGACGTTACCTGAAAGTAACACTGGCCTACAGAGACTTAAAATGTTAATGTTCCGATAATGTCGTTGTTTGAACAATTTACCCTGCTGCGACATGTTCAGATTGGACGTTAGTTGAAAGTAACCAGGCCTACTGAGGCATAAAGTGTTATTGATCCGATAAATAAAGTGTTACTTTTCCGATCATATCGTTGTATGAAAATTTTCCCCTGCTGCGATATGTTCAGATTGGAAGTTACCTGAAAGTAACACTGGCCTACAGAGGCTTAAAGTGTTAATATTCAGATAATATCGTTGTTTTAACCCTTTCTACTGCTGCGACATGTTCAGATTGGACGTTACTTGAAAGTCACACTGGCCTACAGATTCTTAAAGTGTTAATGTTCCTATAATATCCTTGTTTGAAAATTTTCCCCTGCTGCGACATGTTCAGATTGTACGTTACCTGCAAGTAACACTAGCCTACAGAGGCTTAAAATATTAACGTTCAGATAATACCGTTCTTTGAACTCTTTCCACTTCTGCGACATGTTCAGATTCTACGTTACCTGAGAGTAACACTGGCCTAAAAATGCTTAAATTGTTAATGTTCCGATAATATTGGTGCTTGAAACCTTTCCTCTACTGCGAAATGTTCTGATTGTACGTAACCTGAATGTAACACTGGGCTACAGAGCCTTAAATATTTAAGGTTCGGATAATATCGTAGTTTTTACACTTTCCCCTGCTGCGACATGTTCAGACTGGAGGTTACCTGAAAGTAACACTGGCCTACAGAGGCTTAAAGTGTTTATGTTCAGATAATATCGTTGTTTGAACCCTTTCCCCTGCTGCGACATGATCAGATTGGACGTTACCTGAAAGTAACATGGTCCTACAGCCTTAAAATTTTAATGTTACTCTAATATCGTTGTTTGAACACTTTCCCCTGCTGCGACATTTACAGATTGGTTTTTACCTGAAAGTAACACTTGCGTACAGAGGCTTAAAATTTTTAATGTTCCGGTAATATCGTTGTTAGTAACTTTTCCCCTGCTGCGAAATGTTCAGTTTTGACGTTACCTGAAAGTAACACTGGCCTATGAATGCTTAATATGTTAAGGTTCCGATAATATCGTTGTTTGATCTCTTTCCCGTGCTGCGAAATGTTCAGATTTGACGTTACCTGAAAGTAACACTGGCCTACAGAGGCATATATTGTTAAAGTTCCGACAAAATAGTTGTTTGAATCCTTTCCACTGCTGCGACATGTTCAGATTGGTTGTTACATGAATGTAACACTGGCCTACTGAGGCTGAAATTGTTAAGGTTCCGATAATATCGTTGTTTGAACCTTTTCCACTGCTGTGACATGTTCAGATTTGTCGTTACCTGAAAGTAACACTGGCCTACATAGGCTTAAAGTGAAAATATTCCGTTAATATCGTTATTTGAACGCCTTCCCCTGCTGCGATATGTCCAGACTAAACGTTACCTGAAAATAACGCTGGCATACAGAGGCTTAAATTGTGAATTTTCAGCTAATATCGTTGTTTGAACCATTTCCCCTGCTGCGACATGTTCAGATTGCACGTTACCTGAAAGTAACACTTTCCTACAGAGGCTTAAATTTTATTCTTCCGATAATATTTTTGTTTGAACCCTTCCCTCTGCTGCGAAATATTCATATTAGACGATACCAGAAAGTAACACTGGCCTACAAAGACCTAAATTGTTATGGTTCCGATAATATCGTTGTTTGAACACTTTCTCCTGCTGCGACATGTTCACATTGGATGTTACCTGAAAGTAACTCTGCCCTACAGAGGCTTAAAGTGTTAATGTTCCGATAATATCGTTGTTTGAAAAATTTCCCCTGATGCGACATGTTCAGATTTGAAGTTGCCTGAAAATAACACTGGCCTACAGAGGCTTAAAGTGTTAAGATTCCGATAAAATCGTTGTTTGAAACTTTTTCCCCTGCTGCGACATTTTCAGACTGGAAGATACATGAAAGTTAGACTGGCCTACAGAGGCTTAAAGTGTTAGTGTTCCGATAATATCTTTGTTTGAACACTTCCCCTGCTGCGACATATACAGATTTGGCGTTACCTGAAATTAACTATGGCCTAAAGAGGCTTAAATTGTTAATGTTCCGATAATATCGTTGTTTGAACACTTTCCCCTGCTGCGACATGTTCAGATTAGACGTTACCTGAAAGTAACACTGGCCTAAAGAGGCTTAAAGTGTTAATTTTCCGATAATATTGTTGTTTGAAACATTTACCAAGCTGCGACATGTTCAGATTGGAAGTTACCTGAATGTAACATTTGCCTACAGAAACTTGAAGTGTTAATGTTCCGATAACATGGTTGATTGAACACTTTCCCCTGTTGCGACATGTTCCGATGGGAAGTTGCATGAAAGTAACACTGGCCTACAAATGCTTACAGTATTAATGTTCCGATAATATAGTTGTTTGAACCCTTACCCTTTAGCGACATGTTCAGATTGGAAGTCACCTGAAAGTAACACTGGCATACAGAGGCTTAAATTTTTTAATGTTCCGAAAAATCGTTGTTTGCAACGTTTCCCCTGAGGCGACATTTTGAGTTTGGAAGTTACCTGAAAGTAACACTGGCCTACAGATGCTTAAAGTGTTAAGGTTCCAATAATATCGTTGTTTGATCCCTTTCCCGTACGGCGACATATTCAAATTGCACGTTACCTGAAAGTAACACTGGCCTACAGAGGTTTAAATAGTTAATTTTAGGATAATATCGTTGTTTGAACCATTTCCCCTGCTGCGACATGTTCAGATTGTACGTTACCTGAAAGTAACACTGGCCTACAGAAGCTTAAAATGTTAATGTTCCAATAACATCGTTGTTTGAATAAT
>Ga0268261_10003792_pt1 | contig 11177 bp, 8 predicted proteins | sample TergutNc150P1_FD_190353 | JGI IMG/M metagenome (GOLD analysis project Ga0268261, IMG submission 190353) | Nasutitermes corniger P1 segment gut microbial community from laboratory colony in Florida, USA - Nc150 P1 (SPAdes) (version 2) | ecosystem: Host-associated > Arthropoda: Insects > Digestive...
GGGGGGGGGGGGGGGAACTCCACAGGCATAATACCCAAAGTTAATCTTGGGGAGAAGGGGGGAGGGGACCAGCACACACAGAATGGTGATGTTATGAGGCAAATTCTTTTTACTAAGGAATGAAAGCAGACTAAAATAAGGAAATGCCTGTCATCTTAATTTTGCACTGACGATAATCCAGTATTTTTATAACTAATATGGCTACGCAAGGGGTAAAATGAATCTCTTGGAAGTTCTTTAATGCTAATTCCATCACTGCCATCAACATCATCATTATCATCATCACCACAGTTCACAATATTTACACAAACAGCTATGGTGACCAACTCATGCAAGCTACAGACCACATCCAGTAAGGAATAAATGCCACTACTACATGTAAGTTGGTTAGTTTCCTGTTATTAAGTTCTATGTATTTGCATTTTTGTTGCAGATATTTGTACATAAGCATGCAAAAATGACTGAACTTAACTTTAATCCCACTGATCATCCAAAGTTAAATTCTTTAATACAAGCAATAACAGCTTAGTTGGTTTTGCACATTTCAGCATTGCTACTCATAAAGTCAAGCCTTCAAATGCATGAATATAATGAATGTGCCACGTACACGTCACGTACACATGCCATGTACACATGGCACACCATCACCATACTCACTCTCTCATCAACTTCTCCCAGACCGACCTGCTCATCATTCTCTCTGTAAAAAGACACAAATCAAATAACAAACTAGTTGTGGCTACTACACATACAGTCACAACTGCCAATAATGCAGAATATCAACATGCTTTTACATATCACTCACAGTTTTCAAAGTAAATGATACATAAAAGAGACCTCACACATTTTGAGAGAAACTTCCTGTCCGATTAGTCATATTATGGTGGCAGATGATCAGAGGAAAATTTTAAGCTCCCTCCAGTAACAGAGAGTGTTGCAAAACCAAACAATTCTCTGATGAATATATGTACTTGTTTCCTGTTTACATTTAACTGAGTGAGATTTATGATGTAGAAAACTAAATATACTCAAGATTACCAGATTCCTGGATATTGCTCAGAAGTACTTAATTCCTTCCTTATACACAGCCTGAAAAAGTCCAGAAACCTAGAAATCTTAAGTGTAAAATACCATCATCAGAACCCTTTTAGATCTGACACATAAGTAAACAATTAACTAACTTCATGATACATGGACTTCCCTGCAGCCGTCCAAGGGTATTTAGCCGCTAAAAAAATTCCTCTCTGTCACACAAAACAAAGGTGCACTACCCCATCAAGAAAATGCAACATGGACCAAATGCTGGCTAATTTAATCCAGAGGCGCAGGACATCCAGCACATATGGGGAAACAAAAAACAAGCACACACGATTGCCTTTGGGAAATCATATGATGAGATCACTTGGGGGACATGTACATACTGTGAACGGAAAGGTAAAGAAATTCACTTCAAAGAAAAAGGTTCTGAGAATCAAGACTGGGGTAAAGTGGCTCAAGAGGGAGACCAATGTATATATAATTTGTAATCACAGAGGTGAAGCTTTGGGTTTCAAATAGGTGAAGATATTTCTTACTCCACAGAGTCAGTTACTCACTCCATATTATTCCTGTGTTCAGAGAAGACCCTCAGAATGAACTCTCCCTCTTCATTGGGCTCAAATGTGGATGGAACAATGCAGTACACACCAGGTGGCAACTTGAAGCGACAGCTCACCTCACGCAGATTGATGAAAGATGGGGACCGTGCAACAGATGCATTGTAATTGAAGAAGTTCATGCCCAGTGGCTTCGGAAGGTTTTCTGGGTCTTGTAACTGCCACAGAGAAACACTTGGTGCAAGTCTCACATTCCATCTGATATCCATGCTGCATTAACTGCAGGCCATAATTAACCTTTTAAAACCTACTGGTTATGTGATGCACCAACAGGTTTAACATTCAACAACTGTACACTCTGCTCACACTGTATTTATGTGTTTTGTATTTATCTGAGAACAAACAGCGACTTGTTCCACTTACAGCATAAACTGATTGGCTTTTATAACCGAGATGAAAAGAGTTTATTGCGCGGTATGAACTGGGTCTTTAAATAAAGCAGTCTACACTTCATCTTTAAAGGGTTAATGGAACAAACGTGAGAGGGGCTTGAAAAGTTACACTAATCAATTCTTTGATCATCTAATGACGCTGTTTAAACTGCCGACTAGGAAAGTGATTGTAATGGTAAGTAAATAAAAATCTGTTAGGAGAAAGTTGCAGCCAATTTCAATGCAGTATCATTGCATGAACTGCAAAAGACTGGAAACAGGCAGAAAAAACTCAGGATAATCAAAACCCTGACATGCTGCATGTGAGATATCTCATAGTTTAATATAAAAATTCAGAACTATCTATTAATGAAACAAACTGCTTTGTTGTATAAATGTAACTTATGGACAAGATATGTCACTCTAGTAACACCATCAGTTTATGCTAGCAAAATTATCACATTCCAAATTCCTTAATCTAATATATAAAAAAATCTAATTTTGACTAAGCCCTGCTATTATGGTACTACTGATTATATTAAACTGGAAACATCCACGATTCTTCCATGAGAAAATCATCCTATAATTTCATCAGCAGAGAATATTACAGCATAAGACTGACTTTAACTAAAGGCTTAATTTTCAAAAGAATAATGGCTGCAGACCCCAAAACTTTTACGTTAACAGTAGTTGCAAAGTTAGTGACAAAAAACTATCACTGTTAGTAAGTTATATTTTTATGGTCTAATTAAGTATTAGCATCATCCATGGTACAATCTGCTGAATTCCTTGTGGCAGTAAATTTATATAAGTTTAAGGGGTGTGATGAATATAAACTGGAAATTACAAAAGCAGGAGATTCTGTTTGAAACATAACATGTTATTCTCTTTCAATGAATGTGGTTATCCACACAGTATTCAACAAACACACATACATACACAGGCACACAAGTGTTCCGCTTGGAGTCTGCTTTTGTCTTCTGGCATTAACCACATGAACCAGTTTGACCCCTTGGTGTGGGCCCGTCCACTAGTACATCTCCACACCCCTCCACTCAACAAATATACAAATTACAAGTTATTATCTACCACCTGCAGATGAGTGCATCCAAGGGCAGATTCACCATGAAGCTAATGAGGCTTAAATTTCAGGGCCCCTCACTTGCACTGGCCCCTTCCAAGGCCCTGGGAGGGGCCCTAGTAATGTGTTCATATTGTCACATGTTTTTGAAAAATTAGCAAAAGTAGGATATTTTAACCACAATTAGTTAAGTATTATAGAGATGTGTCACCCAGTTACTTAATAAAAATATTATATTAGTTTTCTAAATTTTATTATGTTTGTGGTATTTGTCAGCTTTTTAAATTTGTTATTTGTTGCAATTTCCTTTCTCATTCTAAATAAATCTTCACTTTTGTAACTAATTTTGTATTCGTAATCTTGCATTCTTTTTCTTAAAGAGGGCCCCAAATATTTTATCAGCTACACACCCCACAAAAACCTGGATCTTCCCCTGAATGCAGCAGCTATCCTACCAAAGATATTCTTTGGTACTATCTTCACATCAACTATCTTCAAGTTCGCATGTTCAGTCAAACTACACATCACATTTTCTGTATTCAAATTCAGTTCCTGTGGTATACTCAAATTAATTAATTAAGTAGCTAACCACATATCTTTTCACAACACCTAATTACTTTTTCCACATCAGGATCAGTTCACATGGTCAAGTATTTTAGCCTATAATATGTCCAGGAAATACAAACTGCTTAAACCAGCCAAGGACCTGTGTTCTACCCATTTCCTCTCCATAGTCTTGCTGTAATATTCTACAAATGTTAGTGGTAAGTCACAGCATTTAAAAAATATATATATTATTCACTCTCTCTTCTAATAGCACACAGTTTGTACACACAAACAAGAGAATGCTCTAATAAAATACTTACCACAACCACAAAACAAACTGAATCCTAACAATACTCTGACATAATACTGTGAATTATGCAGTCAATTGATACAAAACAAGCCAACTCATCAGTGCTGCCAGTTGCTGAACAAAAACATATCTAATTAGTGAACTGGCAGATTTCATATGTTATTTGCACATTAAGAGCTGCTACTCTAGAAAAATTAGTAGAAGCAGAAGGTATATGGTCCAAGACCCAACATCAATGAATTATCCACAAAGGTGGCTGAAGGGAAAACCTACAGATTCTAAAACAGAAAGTTTCTTCACCAGCTGAATAACTGTCAACTACTGGGAGGTCCTGAGCTGGGTAGTTGGTTAACTGGTTAGAACACCACATGTTCTTACATGGTACATAGCAAATCCTATGGTGAGACACTCTGTGCCCATCTTGCGCTGTGACCTACGATTCTTCTGCATCAGTGCCACAATGACGGTGCATTTGTCATCATCATCCTCTTCATCTGGGTCCTCCAGTGTGATGCGGTACTGTGGGTTGTGCCAGAATGTTTCTGAAATACAAAATAATGCAATCTATCTGGCACAATCTGTTCAGGTTTGCAGTGTTCACTGCGGCAACATGTCCAGAAGTGTCTGAGGGAGTATCACCTCACGTAACACTGCTGTCTTGATAGACATGCTCCCTAAACTAGGTTCAAAAAGGATAGAACTAACAGGTCTTGTAAATTCCCTCCACTTCTTTGTGTTAAAGTTACTACAATAGTTTGCTTATTTGTAATGCTGTTTAAATGCCACCTTTCTATTATCATCAACGACAGTCAAACCCTAATTTGTGTACCCACTTTGAGCACTTTAGACCAACTGACACTTTCTGCAAGAACAATGTTCAATTTTAACAGAATTTTTACATTTCCTCAATTTTACATTTTCCTGTAATTTACACATCCATTTACCTAGTCTTGACTGTGAAAATGTAACCTGATTTTACAATTCACATTTTCATTCTCAGAATTTTTATTCAAGTCAACAAACAGTGCTAAATGTTGGGTTAACATAACAAACAAGACTGTAGTGCTACTGCTGTCAAGCAAATATGGCATCCAGCAACGTCTGCAAGTATAAACAAATAATGTGCATAGTAGTGACATCTCACAGTCAGTAGTCTTCCCAGGCTAAATGCTTATGTGCTTAGGACATCTTCTGTTTAGATGGAGGAGGCTCAATGGGGTGGATGGCTGATTTGAATGTACAGACCATAATTAATTATGACTAGCTGTGTCATCCAGTATTTTACTTTGCACTGCTTGTTGATCTCTTACTTATTGTCATAATCTGCAGTTTGCATGTCACTTATAAGGAGCAAATACACACCCAGTTTCATGGACAAATTATATTTTGCACTAACCTGACTGCTGTGGCAATGAGTAAAATAGGGATGAACAAAAGCAGAAATCATTTGCAGTGTATAACAAAATACATATTTCAGGATAACTTCAGCACATATTGGTAGGCGTGTTGACCTGGCATTGCAGAACTTTGGGTGCCCTAACACAACTGTACAAGACTGTGAAGCAACTGGAAGAAGTTATGGCCAGTGTGGGCCTTTCTCCAAGCACTGTAAATCAAAGAAACACTGTCTACTGAAGGATCTGGAATCATCTCTCGCTGCATGGTTCCAAGCACATCCATATAATGCCATACATGGCACTACTGTCACTGAGGCCTCTTTTATTGCTGCTTGCTTCGGAGTAATCATCTTTATGGGTTTCAATAGTTGGATGGAGATTTAAGGGAAGATACAACATTGTTTATAGAACTCTAGCAGGTGAAAGCAGGAGTGTTGATTCACAAACAGTAGATGATTGCAAAAATGGTCTGACTACTCTACAAGTCCCGATAGTCATATAGCACATTTAAATTCATTAAATTTATAGACTTCTTCCATCATCTACTGTATTAAAATTAACATAATTAAAACAACACTACGTTTCAAGGACCAGATCAGCTCCCATCTCCAGACTTCCTTCTAGACCAAAATGTTAGGACATAATTATTAATACAAATTGGAGCAAAATCAGTGACTACAACACGTTCTGAAGGCAGTTTAAAAAAAACTATGCACTATTTCAGGCTTTCACAGTCAAGGAGATGAAAACTGCACTCTTCTGGATTATTACGCAAGGAGTAGTGGTAATTTCTTACTGACATTTTGGGACAACCTATCAGTCCCATCTTTAGGGTTCAAGAATCCAAAAGTCCTCTTTGATTCTTGAACCATGAAGATGGGACCGATAGGTTGTCCCAAAACATCGGTAAGAAATTACCACTACTCACTGCATAATAACACAGAACAGTGCAGTTCTCAGTTTGAAAACTAAGTTAATGTAAATCTCTTTAAAAATTTGATGCACTATGGGTCACTGTATATATCTTCCTGCATTAGACATTGTGCTTGTAATGGTGGGGTGTAAACCATGCTTGGGTCAGGGATTAACTACCTGTAAGAGTTTTTCTGTCTCAGTGGGAGAGAAACTGCTGTGTTGCTAGAATGGTCCATGGTTTATAGGCACAGCACACACAATACTGTTGTATTACTGCCTCTTAAAACAGAATGCTCCTCTGAAAGTCTACATCTTGTGCACTGAAGAGGCTACACAGCTACAATTCTTTGCCTCTTCCTGTAGAAATATTTGCACACAATATATCCAGACTTCAATTAAAAAAACTGGTGTTTGTGTATCAAGACTGTCTGGCCATTTCTACCAAAATGCAATGGAGACAATTCTGGTGTTACACATACCCATATAAATACTCACCAAGGTAGTTCCTGCAGCCTCCAGCTGTGACGCCTCGCACCCATTCACCCTCAAACATGCTCATCTCCCACTTCCTCTTCTGTGAGCTGAGCACTTCCTCCTCAGACAGGGAGTCTGGATTCAAGTTGCAGATCTCAAGACGTGAAAAGTGCGTCTTGAAGTCCTGGTATGACATCCAGAACTCACCATCTTCATCAAATGTTAGGCCAATCTCCTCTTTCTCCTCATCTGGAATGAATCGCCACTCAGGGGATCTGAGGAATATGAGCAGTACGGATAAACTTCTTCGACACAGTAATGATACAGCCATACTAAATGCTTAAGAATTTCCTATAACTTTCACAAATAGCATATGACAGATTACATATTGTCAACTTTTGGCATACTCATCTACGTCATCTATGCAATACAGGATACGAGAGTTACTCCAAACAGACACAAAATGGTGCTCCCCAGATACATTCTGACATTGTCTCACAGAATGTTCAGACAGCATATTGAGTCAGATGTGAATGACATACTGTAATTTTTGTAACTACTTCTTAACTTCCTAAATTCAATTCACAATGTAGCAGTAACTATGCTCCAAAGAAAAAGTTAAGTTACATCTCACAAATTCCAAAGTGAAAGATCTCTCCCTACATAAAACTGGAGACCAGACAGTCAGTGGGACTACTGTTCATGGCAATATTTTATTGGTTAAAAGCAATTCCTAGCCCACACACATACATGAATATAAGCTACCAGTGCATGTACATGCAGACCAGATGTAACCATAAGGAAGTAGTAGTAAAAACACAAACTGAAACCAACAACATCTACGACTGTGAAGTGCCCTTTAATATCAACCAATCAAAACCAAACAAACATCGTTTGTACCACATATATTGACAGTGTGAGGTGAAATGTTTCAGGGAAATCCCTCCAATGGAAACCGAGATACAGTGGAAAAAGTACTTTTTTCTTCAAGTGAAGTCTTTTTAAGTATTGGCCGATTGCAACCAAAATACACCATTTGTAGCGCACACATGGACAGTGCAAGGTGTGATGTTTCACAAAAATTCATCTAAAGAAAGCAGAGAAACACCCAAAATATTACCTTCCTCACATAATGTGCTCTTAATTATTCACCCACCACAACCAAACTTGCATCACTATAGCACATGTGTGGAAAGTATGGGTACAAAGTTTCTGGAAAATCCCTTCAATGGAAGCCAAGTTACATCTGAAGAGGTATTATCTTCTCAAAGTAAAATGCTCTTAATTATTGACTGATTGCAACCAAACTCACCTCATTTGTAGAGCTTGTGTGGAAAGTGAGGGTTATAAAAATTTCATGAAATTCCCTCCCATGGAAGCCAAGATATAGCCGAGATAGTACACTGTTCGCTAAGGGAAGTGCCTTTAATTATCAACTGACTGCACCTAACTTACTTCGTTTGTAGTGCATGCACCAAGAGTGTGAGCTATGAATTTTCAGGAAACCCCCTCCAATAGAAGCAAAGATACAGCTGACGAAGTATTCCGTTTTCCAAGTAAGCTGCCCTTAGTTACTGACTGATCACAACTATGCTTACACTGTTTGAAGCGAATGCTCGGAAAGTATGAAGTATGAAGTTTTAGAAGAATCCTACCAATGAAAGCCAAGATACATTTGACGAACTTCTAACTTCTCTAAGTACAGTGCCCTTAATTACTAAACAATGGTAACCAAAAGATCATCATTTGTAGAGCATGTGTGGAAAGTGCATCAGAAAAATGCCTCCAATGGAAGCCGAGATATAGCCAAAAAGTTCTCCAGGTAGAGTGCCCTTAGTTACTTAATGATCGCAACCAAACTTACACCATTTGTAATGTGTGCATGGAGAGTGCAAGGTATGATCCTTTAGGAAAATCCATCTTGAACGATAGCCAAGATACAGCTAAGAAAGTACTCTGTTCTCCAAGTAAGGTGCCCTTAATTACTAACCGCTCACAATAAAACTAACTTATTTTGCAGTGCATGCATGGAGAGTGGAATTTACAAATTTTCATGAAAAGTCCTCCAATTAAAGCTGAGATGCAGCTGAAAAGATACTGTGTTCTCCAAGAAATGTGATCTTAAATTATTGATTGATGGCTAACTGATACCATGTGATTTCAGGCTTCTGCAGTGATGTGGACAAGACATGCACTCCTCTGGGATATTACGTGGTGTAGAGTTGTAATTCCTTACTGGCATATCAGGACAACTTATCAGTCCCATCTACAAGGATCAATAAATATGTATGTAGCCCATGTGTGAAGAGGGCTAGGTATGAAGTTTCAGGAAAATCCCTCTAATGGAAGCTGAGATTGTTGGATTTTAATTTGCAAGTCTGAATAAGAAATACACAGTATATATATGAAACATCATAAGACTGTAGTCACTCATTATCGGTAACATTCACTCACTTGTCACTCCATGCTCCATTCCATTCTGCTTCGTTACCCCACGGGTTACGTATTCTGATGAGAGGAATTTTCCCCGAGCTGCGCGGAGTTTGGATGTCAACATACTTCACCTTTGTTATGCTGTAGGCATGTCCCTTGATGAGGCCCTCTGGTGTCTGTGCTTCCAGAACATTTGGGTCAGGCTGTAAATGAATGCAGGAATGGCCAGGATTCATTTAGCAGCACAGTGAAAAGAATAAACATAATATCCAGTACTAACCACATTAGTGGCTACACACTTCATCCACAATATGTAGTTAAAAAGGATGCAATAAAAAAAGACTCAAGAAAGTTACGTACTAAAAAACTGCATAATTTATAAACTTCACACGATCTTCTTATTGGGATAAATACAGCAGTATGAAATCTGCAAGACATGTAGCATGCATAAGGAAAATTAAAAGAGCTAATGAAATTTTTGGTTGGAATAACTATGCCATTATTTGGTAACCGAGGCATAGATAAGATAATAATATGTACTGAAAACATCTTAAGAGAAACACAATGTGAGGGAACAGACTGTGCTGTCTGTCTAACAACTGACTTTACTTGTGACGCTCGCGAACACACGATGAACATACGAGCTAAGGAATTACCAACTGCTGAACCACAGAGTTAATCTGTGTAATAAAAATTTATCTGTTGTGCAACAAACACAGGATCCCATATCTCAATTGAGCAGCCCATCAGTGATGACCGCTCACCATGGAGTTAAACTTTAATATAAAGATCTATCTGTAGTGCAGCAAACACAGGATCCCATACCTCAATTGAGCAACCCATCAGTGATGAGCGCTCATATGCCTTCAGCATGATCTTATACAGGTTTGGGGGTGCTTGGTTTAATTCATACATCTCTGTCACTCCCCCTGTGAAGTCCTCCATTGCTTCACAAGTTGTGCCCCCTTTCAGTGCCTCATAAGATCCATGCAACCTAGAAGAATTGTTACTAATTATATACAGTATTAAACACATCCACATCCTTCAAACATGATTATTCTCTTGCCCCTGCTGAAATCCAAATACTGTACCACCCACCACATAGCCTGATCACTTTATGGCTATGCTATACCAGATCCATGTGCTGAAACAGTCAAAATGGGAGATACTAGTTTTCCAGACATCTCCAAGTAGTTTACAAAATTGCTTTGCATAATCTTAAAGTCAGAGTCTGCTATGCAGATGATGCACCCAGAATCATAGGGTTCATGTGTATCAAGAAACAACAAATTCTAACAATTACGTTTGATTAATTCCAATGCCGTTACTCAGTGAACTAATAGAAGAAGATAAATGTAGGCTTACTACATTCAGGACAAAGCCATGCCCCACACAGATTATTCTTCAGTGAGTGTACTAAAAGACATTATTTTTAAACTGCTAATATTTCATGGACTATGTCTTCCTAGACCTCCAGATTTAAATCTAAGCAATTATTACTTACGGAAAATGCCTTTCTGTAAACTATCACACGAATTGAGAGACAATTTGATAATAAATTGCAAATATTTCAAGAACAGAAAATGTCAAGAAGCATCTTCCTATGCTGTGAGCTCAGCACTTCGATGCTGGTCTGTAAAATATAAGTTCAAGTGCAGGGGCATAAGAGGGGCTCTAACTTTACATTAGATGCAGTCTTCTTACATGATAACACTTCTGCAACAGCTGCAGTGCTTACAGTCACAAAATACCTTGCCTTGGTGTCCCTCTCCCCTACCTATCTCTCTCTCTCTGTATGTGTGTAAGACTGACTGATTGCCAGTGCAAGTGAGTGTCAGTTTGTGTATGACTGATGGGTGGTGAGTGAGTGAGTGAGTGAGAGAGTGAGTGAGAGTGAGTGAGTGAGAGTGAGTGAGTGAGAGTGAGTGAGTGAGAGTGAGTGAGTGAGTGAGTGAGTGAGTGAGTGAGTGAGTGAGTGAGTGAGTGAGTGAGTGA
>Ga0268261_10003793_pt1 | contig 11176 bp, 6 predicted proteins | sample TergutNc150P1_FD_190353 | JGI IMG/M metagenome (GOLD analysis project Ga0268261, IMG submission 190353) | Nasutitermes corniger P1 segment gut microbial community from laboratory colony in Florida, USA - Nc150 P1 (SPAdes) (version 2) | ecosystem: Host-associated > Arthropoda: Insects > Digestive...
CACATATATATATATATATATATATATATATATATATATATATATATATATTATACCAATCTACACGATTGCACAATGCTTTTTAATAATATCACATATATATTATTAAAAAGCACCGCCGTCTTAAATCTACCGATCTGTACGGTGGTATGTATATATTATAGGGATCTATACGTTTGTACATACATATTATTAGATGCTTTTTAATAATATATATGTGCGGACGTATAGATTGGTAAAAGAAGATGGCGCGTAAAGTTGCGGTTATCTTGGGTATAGGGACATGGTAGTGATTTGTAGAGGATGTGAGGAGTGACGTGATGCGTCCGTATAGTTTGGTAAAGGTATGTATAAGGATAGGGAGTTGACGTTATGCCACCGTAGAGTTTGGTAGATGAAAGAAGGCTGCTGCTGCTGCTGCTGCTGCTGCTGCTGTGCGGAGCGGTGCTTCCGTTGCCTTCGATGGTGTGACTCGTACTGACGTATTCGTGTCGCTGAGTCGATAGTTAGCTAGGACATGGGAGAGTGGGAGGTGGGCGGGGCGTGAGCGGGTATTGTACAGCAATGGCGGCTGGAGTTCTAGGAAAGAAGACATGTTAACCGTATCCCTATAAGGAAGAAGGAATGTGTTGGCCGAGCTTCACAGAGCGATCGGCACGTTCGTGCAGGTGGAACGTGCTTAATGGATTGTTAGAGCGAGCGAATGCCGCTGGAGCGTAACGCCTTGGAAACGTGAGTACGTGTTAAAATGCTTGTAAGTAGAGAAATGTGACAGCTTATATTTTGTTGTGTCAGCAACTGCTTGCATAGTATGGGACAGGGGTGTACGGGATAGGTTTGTGAAATAAAAAGACACTTGACTAGATTTGCATATAGAGGTATTATTATTAACAGAGTTTTTGTACTTACAATTGCTCTTGAAGTACCCGTTCCATGTCCTGCTAGGATTTTAATCATCATCATCACTTCGGTTGCTAAAAATACTTACGAGATGGTAGTAAGAGCAACCAGGAGCTCTTTCATGCGGGAATATCTTACATCTATCAAACACACAAGTACACAGACCTTCTAACCCTCGACTACACAGTCCTTCTAACCCTCGACTACATAATTCTGTATAGAATATTTTAGCTCTGCCCGACACCTCGAATCGTCTCTTCATAAACCTCGACGAGTACAAACTGCCGCTGCTGTCGTCACTCCATTCGAGATGTAGACGGAGACCGTGGTGATGTACGCTTATCTGTAGACCCCGTCCCGTTACCGAACGGCCAGCCAGTCTGTCCACTATGGAGAGGCGATGTGTCAAAACTCTGCGACACACTAATGAGCTAAGATTCCCCTGACCTATACTCGCGGGGGCGGTGTCGGTAGCGGCGGCAGCGGCAGCGTCCGACATGTTAGAAGAAAAGACTTTAGATCGTGCAACTTTAAAATATGGGGTGATGTAGTAAATAGAGATATAATATAGATGTATCTTTTTTTACATATACACACACACACCAGCCTGTCCAACCATGCCTCGAAATACGTCGGTGAATGGTTCATCTGGAAATTTCACAAGAATAACTATTCTATGTCCAAGATGTAAGAATTTGAATTGGGGCTAATGCCTATGCATTTAAGATTTAGTGAAACCGATTTCACGTTGATGGAATGCAGATCATTGTCTGTGAATAGAGACCCGTAACGTTTTGGTAGAAACACTTTCACAAATGTGTGCAGGGATTCCTGTAGAGTCAGTATGATTGCCTCGCCATATTTAGTCTGGACCTTCTCCGGTCGCTCGATAGGATAGGGCGTGTCAATCTTCAAAGATGTTATCTTAGTCTGTTGACAAGACGTGACCATCTTAAATTTTGTGGTTAGATCCATCTGAAAAAATCGAAACACCCGTGTAAGCTTCGAATAACCGTGCGCGCGTGCGAGTAGCTGGTAGGAGACCGTAGTAAAGAAAAATGCTAACCTCGAAAAATCTTGTTTTCTCGCTCTTTGCAGGAAGTCTTAATCTCTCACTTCACTTCACTCTCAACTGTGCCTGTGCGTTGCAGTACTCTGCACGGCCTTTTATAGCCTGACGGTCAGGTGATAGCGCGTGCTATAGTACTTACGAGCAAGAAAGACGTACATAGAATTCTAGGAAGCCTGTATTAGCAAAATCGTATTTGGTCACGTACATCGAGTTCTAGGAAGTCTGTATCAGCATAATCGTATTTGGACACGACTAACACGTAGTATAGGCGTTACGAGCAATAAAGAAATAAGTACCATGGGCATAAATAGAGATCGATGAAGCCGATATTTTCATAACCGTTTTTGGTCACGACATCTGTACGTGCTCTTCTACAGGTTAGTAATATATTTCTTAATCATAGTATAGTGTATATATATGTGAGTGAAACGCCATATGATCTTATGATTCGCGAGTAGATTTCAGAGTGGGTATGGCGCAAAAAGACGATATTCAGACTCCTCAGAGATTCACGATCGAGGAGGAACAGACCAGACTGTACAGGCGTTTCAATGCTCAGGGAACGCAGCTTACCGTGCGTCTCTTACCTCCACCTGAGGGAGAGGAGGATCCGAAACCTATGTCCCATTTCCTAGACAGTGTGACAGAATTGTTCGAGTACGCATTACGAGATCTCGAAGATAGTGATATGATAGGAAATACAATTAGCAATGAAGTTAATGTGAAGGACAGAGCTATAGGGATCAGCTTCAGAAGAAAGGATCAGATAACGGGAGATGTGATCTGGTCGGTGTTCGAGAAGGTCGCCCAGTCGAATGCTAGGTTTAATGCTCTAGATACATTATTGATGACTGTCCATTCTGCAAAGATGCTGATCGGCCATGGCCGCGGCATCGCGTCAAAGGCTAGGCCACTCGATATTATGGTTCATCTGAAAAGAAGTATCGTGCAAGTCAAAGCGAAAAATAACTGTTTGGCTCACGCTTTGGTCATAGAGAAAGCAAAAGTAGACGGCGATCCAAATTATGAATCATATCGTCATGGATATAAGACATGTCCCATAGTCGATCGCTTACTCGAGACGACGGGTATAGACTTGTCGGCCGGTAGGGGAGTACCCGAGCTAATGAAATTTCAAGAACATTTCAAAGAATACAGGATCGTTGTTTTCGGAAGATTAAATAGCGAGGACATATATTTCGACGGGCAGGTAGAATCCGAAAAAAGAATTAACCTGTTGTACGATGACGTAAATAGACATTATCATGTGATAAACAATCTTACGGGTGCGGAGCGCGAAGGTATGTGTGTAGAGGTTGTAATAAAGGATGTAATCGCGGCGAGACGCATAGGTGTGGAGAGACGTGTAGCGACTGTAAGTCGGTTCCTCCATGTATGTACTCTGAAGTCTGAGTCCCGTGCGAGGCCTGCAACAGAAACTTTAGAAGTTGCTCGTGTTTCGAAAAATATAAGACGAACAAGCTGGAAGGCAAGACCGTCTGCGAAAAGGTGCGAAATTGCCCCATGTGTAACGTATTCATGACGAGAAAGAATCACGAATGTTTCAAACCTTTCTGCGCGAATTGTAATAAGAACATGGAAATAAATCACTTCTGCTATATGCAGCCTCTAAAGAATGAATTGCCTAGCGCTGATGATGTATTATTCGTATTCTGCGATTTCGAGACTACGCAGGATGCGAAAATTAGTGAAACGGCAAAACTACACGTCCCTATCCTCATTTGCGTTCAGCAATTCTGTACTGCCTGCGAGATGCAAGACGAAGACGATGAGCGGGATTGCGCACGGTGCGGTAAGAGACGGCATTCGTTCTTTGAAGACCCAGTAGGCGATTTGCTGTCGTACCTATGCGAACCGCGCCCATGGTGTAAGAAGGTCGTCGCGATACCTCACAATGCCAAAGCCTTCGATTCGCAATTCATATTGAATAGGGCTACTTTACTCAAGTGGATCCCCGAATTGATATTAAACGGTCTAAAGATAGTACGAAGATCCACCATATTCAATTTTTGGATTCGGTATCCTACATGCCCATGTCTTTGCGCAAGCTGCCCGAGGCATTTGGGCTGGTGTCGTCTGAGTCGTGGTATCCCCATTACTTTAACACGAACGCAAATCTAGACTATGTAGGACCGATACCAGCCATCGAGTATTACGGTGCTGACGAGATGTCAGAGGCGGAGAGGAGGGAATTCATGGCCTGGTATAATGAGCAGAAAGTCAAGGTCTTCGACAATCGGCACGTGTTAGAACAATACTGCCAAGATGATGTCACCGTACTGCGACAGGCGTGTCGTGTATTCAGACGGGAATTCCTAGAAATATGAAATATCGAGGTTTTTCCCAAGGCGCTGACAATCGCGTCTGCGTGCAACAAGGCTCTGCTAAAGAAATTTTTGAAACCCGACACGATAGGATTAATTCCTCCGGGAGGTTATAGCGCCAATCGGAGGTACAGCAAGAAAGCGTTGATGTGGCTCTTGCATATGGAACGAACAGACGGATGCCACATACAGCACGGGAGAAACGGGCACGAATATTGGCCTCCGGAATTGCCACATTATAGCGTGGACGGTTACTGCGCCGAGACGCAAACAATATACGAATTTCTGGGATGTTACTATCACGGTTGCAAGTGTCAGCCGTTCCGAGACGTGAAGGTGATGGCGAGCGGAGAGACGTTGGCCGAACGATACGAACAGACGCTGGCTCGGATCGCCTTAAAGAACGTCAGAGGCAAGAGTCAATTTCAATACTTGGCGCGACAAGTGTAACCCGAAGACAGCGATAGTTTATACAAGTCTTATCTGGATGCTACCGAGAGACCGCACGGTTATCTCATATTAGATTTCGCGCAAGACACAGACGACCGCTTGAAGTATCGAATCAACGTCTTCCCGGACGAATGTCCGCCCATAATCTACATGCCGACGACGACGAGTGATGAAAGGATAAGATCGAATTACCACACTCTGCAAGTATTAAAGACGGCAGATCCTAAACTGCGTAAAGCTATACTCGCAAACTGTAAGAGCGAACTTGTGAAAACTCTGAGCGAGTGCTTCTTGAACCTGTTGCGAGGTAACGTCAAGCTGACACCGTGCCAGAAGAGGAAATTGCGAAAACACCGAGTACATCTACCCAAGCTAGCCGATAGGCATGTTTCACTAACTTCCAAGAAGAAGGCCATTGTTCAACGAGGCGGTTTCTTGCTCCCTCTCCTAGGCGCTGTGTTGCCAACTATCGCCAGTCTAATATTCAGGCAGCGCGACTCGTAGAACAGAATAACATGTTACGTAAAATGTACCTCGTATCGCCAGATTACCTAAATACCGTCACGAGCAACAACACCCCACCCACTCCGCCTCCCGACATGGTTCGGAAAGCCTACTCGGAGGCAGGAAAGAAACATAATAGCAGTAAACGACGGACTGTAAAAAAGACAAAGACGAGACGTGAACACGATAGGTGGGTTGCAAAACGCGCCGCTGCGAGAGAAGACTATGATAAGTGGTTTAAAGTACGTGCCAAACTTCAGGGGGCGGATGTAGAAAGAGACAGGTAAAGACTGAAGCTGATTTCTCAAAGCAAGTACTACCAGCCTCCCCCTCCTCCTCGCAGCGTGATGCGTCTCATTCGGGTACGCAGACAGAACATGGTCCCACAAAACGAAACATAACATCCGAACCTCCTCCTCCGGCAATCCCTGCGAAACGTCGTATAGCATATAAGACGACGCCGATTCCATCTACGTCTAGTAAAGTTATTTATGAGGCGTCTACGCCACAGCCCTCTATTAAAAGAGACTTTGATGATGATTATGACGATGTAAGCACCGATGACCAACGAGTCGAACCCCACGTGCAAGATTACGGTGCGATGACTGTGAGCGCATTGGCTAGTCCGTACGTGTCCCCATATTTGTATGAATCTAAAAGGCGAGGTCTCAATAAGAGTATGGTATCCGAAGAGACGGTGACGGGTTCATGATCGGCGATTCGCGAGTCGGTGTGGATCGGGACTTACTATCCATATCAAGAACGTAGAGTTCCCGGCTAGAAAGGGTCTGTGGGAGCTCCTGAAGCGTAAGAAGGTGGATAAAAAAATCGATTACCACCGACGACCTAAAACAATATAAGGCAATTTTGGAGTTGACCAATTGCATTTGGAAGGATATAACCGCGAAGCTAACATCCGCACTTCCAAAGGTCTCAAGTTTAGGGACGTTATTTCGAGGCTTTTCCCAGGCACCGCCGCCGCCACCCGACAGAGCGGCGCCGAAGCCGCGTTACGCCGCGAGTGGATAACGTATTAGATCGCCATGTTGCGGAGACTGTATTCTGATCCGGCAGCACCGTCAGCATTTTCCAGCTTACAAAAGCTTCAACAGGCAGTTAGACACGCTGCTGCTACCGGTAAACAGATAAAGACACCTGCTGCTGCACCATCAGCTCCGTCCAAATCAAGAAATTTGTCAATTTTCCTTCCTCCAACAGCATATCTTTGCGGAATAAGAGCTCGGAACAAGACTCGCGCCAAATGATGAAATTGGTGTATTGGCCTTTGAAATGCAGCATACCTGAACTACGACAAGTGATGAAATTCGTGTATTTATGATGGACATGCAGCGTATCGGTGCTGAGTATTGGACGCAAATATGATTTGCGAAAAGTAAAGAAATTTGTTTAGTGGCGCTCGAGATACGATCTCTCAGACCAGAATTAAATCTCGAAAAATGACCCCGCGTAGTGACGAAATTCCTGTAGTGGGTCAAGCCATTTAGAATCGCTGTACCTAATGTGGTCTCAAAACATAACTTGCGCCAACTGCAGAAATTGGTCTACTGGCGCTTGACCTACAGCCTATTTCTGCTGAATATTGCCTGGATATATGACTCGCTCCAAACTGTCATATTTGTGATTTGGCGCTTTACATCTGGCCTATCTGTGCTGAATATGGGACCGGAAAAACGCGCCAAAATTTGGATTAGGCTTCGTCTGTTCTTAATATTAGGTCGGAACAAGACTCGCGCCATGTGATGAAATTGGTGTATTGGCCTTTAAAATGCAGCATATCTGTGCTGAATATGGTCTCCAATCATGACTTATGACAACACAAAAAAATCGTGTATTAGTGCTTGACCTACAGCTTATCTCTTCTGAATGTGTTCGATTCATGACTCGCGCCAAGTTATGAAATTAGTGTACTGTCACTTGACATGCGATCTATCTGTGCTGAATATGGGCTCAAAACATGACTCGCTCCAAGTGTCAAAATTGGTGCCTTGGCGCTAGAAATCTAGCTTATCTGTGCTGATTAGGTTCTTCAAACGTGACTTGTCCCAACTTAAGAGTTTTGTGTATTGGCGCTTTAATTATAGCTTATGTGTGCGAAATATGGTCCCAAAAAATGATTCGCGCCAAGTTTTTGTATAGAAGCTTGACATGCAGCCTGTCTGTGCTCAATATGGTATCCAACCATGAATTCCACCAACCCAAGAAATTTGTATATTGGCATAAGACCTCCAGCTTATCAATGCTTAATATGAGCTCGAAACATAACAAGCGATAACTTTCGAAATTCCTGTAGTAATGCTGGACATTCCGTGTTTCTGCGTTCAATATGGGCGCCATACATGACTTGCGAAAACTCTAGAATTTTGTATAGTAGATTTCGAATTACAGCCTATCTGCGCTGAATATGGGCTATAAACATGGCTCGCGCCACATTTATTGGCGACCGACATCCTGTTCTGTATATGGACTCGACACATTACTTGCGACAACTAAAAAATTTCGTGTATTGGCGCTAGACATTCAGTCCACATGTGCTGCAAACAAGACTTGCGAAAACACTGGAAATTTGCATATTTGCGCTTGACCTGGCGTATAATTGTGACGAATATGGGCTCGGAATATGATATAATATTAAACAGGTGTTTTGGCCTACGAAATGCAACCTATCTGTGCTGAATATGGACTCCAAAAATTTCTTGCGCCTTCTCAAAAATCTTGTATTCGCTCTCGAACTACAGCATATCTGTGCTGAATTTCTGCTCGAAACATGACTCGAGTGGTGATAAAATTAGATTATTGGCCCTTGGTATGCATCCTGTCTGTTCTAAAGAGGGCTCGAAACATGACTCGCGACAAGTGAAGAAATTCGCGTATTGATGCTGGACTTGCAGGCTATCTGTACTGAATATGTGCTCCAAATATGACTTGGGCTAAATATGACTTCGTGTAGTAGAGCTCGACCTACAGTCTATCTGTGCTGAATATGGGCTGGAATCATGACTTGAGCCAAGTGACGAAATTCGTTTATTGGCGCTCGACATGCAAATTATCTGTGCTGAATATAGACTCCAAACTTGACCTTCGCCAACAGAATAAATATGTATATTGGCGATCGACCTACAGCCCATCTCTTCTTAATATGTGTTCGAAACACGTTTCGTGCTATGTGATGAAATTAGTGCATTGGCCTTCAACATTCAGCTTGTTTGTACTGAATATGCGCTCCAAACATGACTTGCGACAACATAAGTTTTTACGTTTTTGCTTATGTTCATTTCTTGATTTTAGCGACCTGAAATGCGATTTAAACACATCGCTCCATTTGTCTTTAATACATATGTACCAAAATTTTCGAATATTTGTATGTTAGTTATTTCAGTTTCGAACTGAAATATGTACAAATCTCGCAACTTCACATGTTGATTAGTACATTTACGTAGTTTGGAATCATCGGCATGTTTATATAAATGTACCTTCAGAATGAATGCTTGTTCTTAATTTCCATATTTTGTTTGTGTATTTTTGCAGTTTAAGATTTATTTTTCACTCATATATGCTTACCGCCTAATGACAAGTACAAATAAGCTTATTCGAAATCTAAAATTAAGGGAAACTTCAGTTTTGTTCTTTTTTAATGTTTTTTCTAATGCTCATTTTCTGCATTTTGGCGAACTGAAAATCCCATTTTTGCGAATCGCCCCATTTGTTATAAGAAATATATAGGGTACAATTTCGGATATTTAGATTTACATATCGTTTTGCCAACTGAAATATATAAAAACCTCCCAATTCCCCACTTTGATTATTACAAATATGTTCTTTCGAAACATCGACTTTTAAATACAAATGTGCGGTCAGGGTGAAATCTGACACTAAATTTCAATATTCTCGTCCTATGTTTAGGACTTCTTTTCCCCTCATGTGTGCTTTCCACTTAATGATAAATATAAATATTCATATTCGAAAATTCAAAGTTTAAGGAAACATCAGTATTGTTCTTGTTTGCTGATGTTCATTTACCACATTTTGGAGAGCTGAAAAGCGACTTCTGTGCATCCCTCCATTTTTCAATAGGAAGTGTATAAGAAGAAATTTCGGATGTTTGTGTTAGTGTTGCGATCTGAAATTAATACAAAGCTCGCAATTTTCCATGGTGATTAGTACAAAAATGTTCATTGGAAACATTGGCTTTTCATTTAAATGTACGGTAATGGTGAAATATGACTGTTAGTTTCCATATTCAGGTCCTGTGTGTTGGCAGTTAAAGGTTTCTTTTTCAGTTATAAGTGCTTACCTCCTGTATGCTTATTTAAAAACTCAAGATTTAAGAAAACTCTGTTTTTAAATGATTCTTATGTGTTTGCTGAAGTTCATTTTCTGCATTTTTGCGAGCTTAGAGTGTGATTTATGCCCATGTATTCCTTTGTCTATAGGAAGTATATACTAATCACTTTCGATATTTGGATGTCTATATTCCTGCTGTCATCTAAAATATATACAACTTTCCAAATTTCCCGCATTTATTAGATTTAAATTGGAAATATTGGCTATTTTTGAAGTGTAGGTTAAAGTGATATTTGATTCTTAGTTTCCATATTCTGGTCCTGTAATTTTGCTGTTTAACATTCCTTTTTCACTCATACGTACTTACCCTCTAATGAAAAGTATCTATATACTTACTCAAGGTTTAAGGAAACGCCAGTTTCCTTCTTGTTTCTTGCGTTTTTTGCTGAAGTTCATTTTCTGCACTTTGGCGAGGTGTAAATGCGAGTTTTTCACATCGCTCCATTTGTCTATGGGAAGTATATAAGGAAGAATTTCAGATACCTGGATTTAGTTATCGTGTTGCGAACTAAAATATATACAAACATCACAATTTCCCACGTTCATTGGTACAAATATGCTCTTTGTAAACATCGGTCCTTATATACAAATTAGGGTCAGAGCGAAATGTGATTCTTAACCCTTTAAACGCTGAATTAAATCCCATCTTCTGTTTGCTGGCATTATTAGGAGCTCACCATTTTCTCCACGTTAACAGGATAAGGGTTAATTTCCATGTTCTGGTCCTGGTTTTTTGCAGTGTAGGATTTCCTTTTCACTCATATGTGCTTATCTCCTCATGATCAGCATAAACATTCGGAAACTCATACTTTAAGGAAAGGTCAGATTTCTTATATGTTTGCTGATAATAATTTTCTGCATTGTGGTAAGCTGAAAATGCGATTTCCGCACATCTTTCTATTCGTCTAGAGAAAATATGTGCTAAAATTATCGGATGTTTGGGGATCAGTATTCGTGTTGCGATCTGAAATATAAACAAACCCCTCATTTTCCAAGGGTGATTATTACAGACATTCTTACTGAAATTATCGGAATTGTATTTAAATATAACTTATATTATTGTTCACAATGACGTTTTCTGATTCCCATTTTCCGTATTTTAGTCCTTTTTTTCTCAGATTAAGTTCCATTTTTAATGCGTGTTTACCAACCAATGACAAGTGTAAACGTGCCTATTCGAGAGCTCAAATATTTATGGAATCCTCATTTCTGTACTTGTTTTTTATGCGTTTGCTGATGTTCATTTTCTGCACTTTGACGAGTTGAAAATACGATTTATGCACATCCCATCTTATTGCTTAAGGATGTATATACAAAACAATTACAGGCGTTTTGAACTTTGTGTTCGTGTTGCGAACTGAAAAATAAACAAACCCGCATTTTCCCAAGGTGATTATTACAAATATGCTTACTGGAAACATCAGCCTGTACATCTAAATTCTATCGTTAGTCGCATTGAGGTCTTTTTACTCTGTTTACTTATTCTGGTCCTGTGTGTATTCAGTTTAAAATTTCTCTTGCGCTTATATTTTACCCCCCCCCC
>Ga0268261_10003794_pt1 | contig 11176 bp, 7 predicted proteins | sample TergutNc150P1_FD_190353 | JGI IMG/M metagenome (GOLD analysis project Ga0268261, IMG submission 190353) | Nasutitermes corniger P1 segment gut microbial community from laboratory colony in Florida, USA - Nc150 P1 (SPAdes) (version 2) | ecosystem: Host-associated > Arthropoda: Insects > Digestive...
TGCAAACAATTATTTTATAATAAAATAAATTTGACTAGCCTTTGACTAGCACTGCACTTCACTGTTATCACTTCACTATTAAAAAAATTGTATCATCATTGCCAATTGTTTTTCACTACCATTGTAACAATATTATTTCAGTATTTTAAAAATTTTCATATTACAACCAAATGTTTGCTCAAGTTAAATAAAATATTATCCATTTCTAAACTCAAAATTAAAATTAAATTTTCTGCATTCATTGTCATAAATTTTCAAAATTTTACACAAACTCTCTTTATCCAGTATAGGAAAAACTTCAAGCTCCAGTTCATCCTTAAATGTCGTCGTTGAAGCTCCACTTCTGGATCTGTTCTGTAGGCATACTATCCAGGCTCCAATTTTCGTTGTCCACGACCACCAACATCTGACACAATTAAGAGGTTGCTGGCGTTGAACAGCTTGTTGGGAACTGCTGTTACTCAGCATCCTATTCCAATGAACTGGCAGGCTGTTTCTGCTGCACCTTAGGTCTATGCGTTGCTCGTTGCTGGTACTGTAGATCCAGACACTGAAAATAACTCGTTGAAAATTAAGGCATATGCTAAATGACGTTTTCAAATGCAGAAAGAACTCTGATGGATAAAGCAGTAGTCCTTCTAAAACATAGTCCAACTTGTCACGTTAATGGTAATTGTTTCCATTAGTTCGTTCACGTTGCGCAAAACAGTGCTTAACTATAGACATTTCCGTACTTCTTTCTTTAAAGGAAGCAGTGCATAGTGTCACCCAAACTCATAATTTTTACTCTTATTTACAGTAATTCACAGTACTCAAAAATATAAGATGATCAGCCTGTAAATCAAAGTGTTTTCCACAATTAAAAAATTATCATATCTATATCTTAATATAATCATCTTATATTATAGAGGGGCAACCAAACTTCTAAGTACTTTGTGATGTTATCTATCTAAAAGGAATTTTAATGGACTTACCCTGGAAGATGTAAAACATACTACACGCAAGCATGCAGGAAACGACTCGTCACTCGTCTACAGGGTTAAGACATCTCACTCAGTTAGTTGCTAGCCAGCTCTCCGGTCATGTGTGTGGAGTTTAACTCAACTAGCGAACTTGTATACGTGTCTTCGCTACCGCCGCCATCTAGCAGTATATATCTACAGGATTTAGACATATTGTATGTATTTGTAAAATGTAAAATTGAGTTTATCTATTTATTATCCTTATTACAATATCCTAGGGTGGGATCGTTTTAGGATGCCTCCGTGCGGGAACCTAATTCCTTTCCTTACAAAAGGGAGGAAAAACTAGTCTTCAAAATACAAAGTTTAAAACTAGCGCAATAAGTTAGGTTAGCATTATAATTTAAAATGGCGGTTAGTAACAATTTAACCTTTAAGAACCGTGCATGCTATATATAGGACGGTCGTAGCGCTACCCTCCAGATGTTGCATTTTATATATTTTTTAAAAATATAAGTACTGAGTATTTTAAACATGCTGCACACTCCTTTTTATCTTCAAAATGCCCTTCATTTCATAATGATACTTTTTTGGTTCATGTATTATTCACATTTTACATACAGGGTGCGCTAAAATTTAAATGTGAAACTCCGGTGCCAAAAGGTTAACGTTAGCGCGCTAGCCGTCAAATTGTAAAAATGACGGCCTTATTGAAAGAGTAAATGTTTAAGTTAGGGTAACATTACTTTAAATAATGCGTGTGTCCGCCATATTCTAAAACGGCCGCCTTATTACAATAACAAAGTTAGAGTTAGGTTAGTAACAAATTTAAATAGCGCGCTAATCGTCATATTGCTTCAAATTCAAAATAGCGGTGGCGACAAGCTGTCTAGAGGTTTGTTTACATCAGGTAACCATAACAAAATAATAATAAGTTAATGTTAGGTTGAAAATTACCGCGCGTGTACGTCATATTACAAAAATTCAAAATGGCGCATTTGTTTACGCCAAAGTCATTAACCTCAATCGCCATCTTTTGTTTACATCACGTAACAATAACAAAGTTTCAAAATAATAACAAGTTAAAGTTAGGTTTAGCCCGGCGCCAAACTGTCTGTCGTCTTTTGTTTACATCAGGTAACCGCCTGGGTTCGTTTACATCGCGTGACAAATTTTCAACATAATAACAGGTTAAAGTTAGGTTTAACGAAAAGTTAATTGACCCCTCCGCCATCTTTTGCTGACATCACGTGACTGCCTGGGGCTTAGGGAAGGGGCCGGTGTAGGTTTCGACAAATCACTTCAAAGGGGCGAGGCCTATATAGGTTTCAGCCAATCGCGTCACAGGGCGCGGGGCTAGTATTGGTTTCATCCAATCATGTCACAGGGGGAGGTAGAGGAGGGTTAGGTTTCAGCCAATCACATTGCAGGGGAGGGAGGGAGGGAAAGGTTAGGTTTCAGCCAATGACAGCGCAGGTGGGCGGGGACGGCCAAGAGGGACGCTTACTACTTAGGTGTGCAGGATTTAGCATCTAAATGAGTTACACTAGGTGCAACTGGACTGGGCTCCATTTGGTTTGGGCACCTGCATCCTTAAGAACATAGCACGTTATAAATGGGTAGATTGGTTTCAATTGGCTCAAAACAGAGATCACTCACTTCTTAACAAATAATAACTTTTATAGAAATGCGAAATTCAATGACTAGGTGGGTAATTTTGCTCTTTGCGTACAAAATAATTCCTGCCTTTAAGAAGGTAGCATTCCTGTTGCGTATCTGGGACTTTTCGGGCACAAATTTTGGACCAGGGAAAGACTATGCCGTCTTGAATATCTGGCGCTGTTAAATGCTCTTGCTCTGTTACACGACAGTCTACTCCATCAACAGAGAGGAATATCCTGCATAAATCTGTGCTGGTAATTACAGAAAATCCTTGCAATAAAAGTTGTGACCATATCAAAATTCCTTCTCTATCTTTACCTAAAAGTTTTTATGTTCTTAAGGCAGTGACAATAACATTGCTATCCGCTCTGTTTTGATTTATTATAGCACAAGTTTATATGCAGTTCAGAAAGGTTTCTTGCCTTTGTATATAAAGTTTATGCCTACTATGAGACTCTCAAATGTATTTACTTAAACTCATGATGAAGGCGGCAGAATCCTCAGCGATGTCGGTATATGTCTACCAGACTATACGGCGTAACTTCCATAAGATTTCAATTTTGCCACACCCACATCCAATTCATTGCAGTTTTTCTGTCTCTTTATACAAATAAAATTAACAATATGCTAAAACTGATCCTTCTCCGTCTTCCCCTTCCTCATGCTGTCATCCCATCACTGCATCTTCCGCGTCACAAGGGCGTCTTGTACTTTAATTCACTATATAAAGCAGGGCACGAAGAGACGAAAACCAAGCGAGTGTCTGGTGGCAGGTGAGAAAAATTAACATCTTCATTAAGCGAGGGTCACTGTCATGTCCGCCTTCATCATAGCAGCCGTGAATAACGAACGTTGAGCTGATACAATGATGCTTTGCTTGAAAAGCAGGACGCAGCAGAATTATCTTAATAATTATCAGTTTAAAGCCACTACCGTAAGATGGGCGACACTATGAGTCCGAAACGTCTTGGGGGTTGTCTTACTAAACAGCTTTTTGGGGGTGGGGGCTGAAGATGTGCTAGGAAAACGTCAGGGTCCCTCTTCCTTTTACGGCTAGATAACTTTTTTGTTTCCTGGTAAATTTAATCCAGCAAAAGAAAGACACTGCTCTGTGAAATTAGATACCATTTCCTTTTTACTTGAAAGCAAGAAGTTAATACGAATAATAAATGTAAAATGTATAGATTTGCTTCGCACGGCACAAGAAAGGGGATAAAATTGCTATTTACACGGAAATCTACAAGAAAAGAAGCAGGCAATCTATAGGTAAAATGCAAGTTGTTATACAAATTCTTTACCTAGCTGCAAAGGGTAAAACACATAAAATTGTAACACATTTTATCCAAAGGGTATTGGACGTAATTGAATAAGTACTTTTTTGGACTCAATCAAGAATCTTATGCTAAAAATAATTTTAAATTTAACAGACCTTACCAATCTATAATTATTGAAAATTACAGTATACATAATTTTTACAGTGACTGAGGTCTTTCACGATGTAACGTTGCGTAGTTTGCTATACAGGTACTAAAGATTTCAAGAAATGTGCTACCTCCATCTTCTAGGTAAAAGGATGGTTAACTGCCAACATCGCGATGTCACATAATAGACAGGAATTAATCTTTGTAGCTACTGAAGTAAAAATCTCAAATCTCATAATCTTTTATACGTGTGTGTCGGAATGGGAATTCGTGTTCGTGATTTTGTTTACATTTCTTTTCCGCGGATCAGACTGAAGTCCATTGCAAGTTCATATCCTGTTAAATTTTCCATTCAGAGAATAAATAATAATTTTCTTTCATAAATATTTGCCTATTATGCCATAATTTAGAACTGTTTCATCTTTAAGCATGAACTAAATCGCGAATAAAGAAATCTTTTCTGATAAAAGTGATATAGTTGTTATATATTTGCCTACAACAAATACATTAAATTTCATGTCAATAAATTTACGTTATTATTCAGCATTCATTAATTAGGCCATACTGGAATTTCAGATCCTGAGAAACGTATGAATAGTTGGGTTATTTGGGTAATCTGATCGGTCTTCTTATGTAAGCTGTCAGTCTCGCAACGTTTACGAACACAGAAAATCTTGGGCTATATTCATGTCCCAAGTCTCATTTAAACCTGAATTTCAATGGTTCAAGATTGTACGTATCTTAGAAAACACTACTACTCATTCCCTCAAGACTTTATAAAAAATGCTGTAACTTAAAGAAAAAGAAATTGCTGTTTCTTTAATATCGTCACTCATAAAGTTTGTGAGAGAGGTAAAGGAAGTAGTCCACAAGTACATTAAAACTCTGTTCCAAGCAGGTATAAAAATTGGTTGATGAGGAGGCTGTAAAACGTGCTTCATATGGGGTGGAGTAGGAAAGGAGAAACAGCTTGGGCTAATTGGGGTTGTCACTTGCCTATTTATGATACTGGGTGTAAACATAAGAAAATCTGAACAGGCGTACCAAAAAAATTAAGCTGCTTCGGTTTGTTTTGCTTTTGAATATTAATCCTTTAGTGATGGTGTTTTAACCCTTATCATGCTAACGTGGAGAATATGGTGAGCTCCTAATAATGCCAGCAAATGGCAAATGGGATTTAATTCGGTGTTTAAAGGGTTAAAGTAAAGAAAAGTAGATTATCATGACTGGTAATTTGGCTAATATTTGAAAGGACATAGGGTGATCTATTTTAAGGTTCAACCCCAGAATTTTCCAGGGGTTATTGTAACAATCTAAATTCTAAAGCTGTTTGTAACATTAAACGAATTTGCAATCTGCAATAAAAATTTAAGTGCCCTCAAATCCCTTTGAAACACCAGGATTTAATTAAAATATTATGGAATATTAAACACACGGAACATTGCAGCGAAAAGTCTTGGTCATGTATTTTGGCGTTCCATTCGAACATTGCAGTTTTTGTTAATAGATAAGTTTTAAAAATAAATTTAGCTTATTTTAAAGTACAGTAAAATTTTTTGTACGAAAGGAGGGAAGAAGCCATGGAAAGTCTGTCAGAATCTGTTTAGGTCCAAACGGACTACGCTTCGAACTCAATGCTAGAAATTTGCACCTCCTAAAATCCAAAGAGAAAGGAAAGCACATTTAAGGTAGCACCAGGTTCTTAAAGTCTTACTGGGGGGAGTTGTGAAAGTAATTCAAACTAGCATTGAATATAATCCCAAATGATTTAGTTCTTTTTCGGGTAATTGCCTATATAAAAGAGTATAGAATTAGGAACACATGAAAGATAGTTAACAGACCTGCTATATCCTGCTAATAACGCAACTAAAGAACAAGCACTGAAACGACGTGAAGACGGTTACGGAGACTTGAGAGAAAGGAACGCCATTGACACTGACTTTGGAGCAATGCAAAAAGCGAGGAAAGGAAGTTCAATCCTTCATAACATCCATTCATTCTGTCTACAATCTCCAGCACGTAATAAATAAAATTTCTTGCACCCATTAGAGCCATGCTTGAATTTGCAATCGCTGTCCTTTAACGTCGTTTTCTTCTTTTCACTCTTACTCCATAAGGAAAACACCTAGACAATATCCACAACCGATTTCTTCTACTTTTCTGAAAATTCGCAATTCCCCTGAAAACTTTCTTTTCGAAATTGTAAAGATTGTGTATTTCACAAGTATTAACTTTAATGTGTTCGGACCATAAAAATTTTATATATATATATGTATAATTATATAAAAATATATACGTGCGTGCGACATGCCTGCCCAATCTATCGTTTTTATTTAATAATTATCATAATATTGGTCCACGTAAAGATTACAACCTATGAATATTTCGAACGAATTATTTCTAGGGACTGTGAAAGTACTTTGGTCGTATACTTCCTTGTAGTTATATACACGTATATGATTGTGTGTGTTACATATTTTCCCATAGAAAAATCAATTAATATTGACCTGCCATGAAAATACGCTGAAAATTAATAAGTTGAAACTTGCAGTCCAGTTTCCTAGCAACCAGCTTTTAAACTTCAGCCATCGAAGGATTTTCTCTATGAATTCGCAAGATATTGTCATGCAGTCCTGAAGTCCGCCATTGCTTGTTACGTGAGGTCACAGCCTGCGGATTAACTCTTCGGTGAATATCCAGAGAACTGTGTTTCATATAAAGGACAATGATTCTTATTATCCATTGGCAGACTGTTTAAAATGTTTCGTCATGTTAACAGCAGCGGAGACCACAAAAAACTGCAGTAAATAGTCATTCTATTCCTTTTGAAATTGTTAAGACAAGGTATTTACTAGAACATCCATGTTTTTACTTCTCACTACTGAAACGGAGTTGCTTTTTCAGATAATACCGAATAGATGACTGAGCTGTGACAAACAAATGCAAGTTCTACAAGGAAATGTTAAGTCTGCAGTGCCAAGCCGACATCACAAAATCGAAGACCGACGTCAATGTGGGAGGCAGAGAGAAATTTCTTCTTGGGGTGTTCGTAATCTTTGTTCTGCAATTTTATCCACTTCTTTTTCCTTGCATTCCTTCATCCTTTCTGTCATCCCTCTGAAAACCAAATACCTTCCGTATTTTTTCCCTCCTCAAGTGTCTTCCAGTTTTCACGCAGTAACACAGCAAAGAGCCAAACACAGTGAAAGAACTTTTCATTGTTAAATTTATATAATCGCATAGTATACTTCTAAAATTATGACTCATAACTCTGAAAAACATGACGCCCCGGGCCGCATTAGCCTATAGTGCCATTTAAAAAGAAGAAAAATATGATACTTGTGAGATTTTAGGATTTCGTAGTGGTGTATACGATGGTGTTGTTCTGGTGTGTGACGCTGTGACGGCTTGAAAAAACGTTTTGCCTCCTTGTTAAGAGTTTCACAGTTCGTGAAAGAAAGGTAATTAGTAGCAGATAAACCTGCGTCAACAGCGGTGGACTCTTTCCTCGAAAAGGACGCAACTGATAAATCTGCTTTATACGAATTTCACATTGTATCTGCTTAACGGCAACAGGGATGGTTGACCATGGGAAGAGAAATTAAACAAAGAATAGCTCATAAACATAATGTAATGATATTGTTTTATGAATCTGCAGTTTGAGAATTTACCAAGGTAACGATGCAAATGTGTAGGCTAAACAGTATTTCCTTGGCCTTCTATAATAATTGGAACTCTTGGATATAACTAGAAAGTGTTTGGCAGACAGCAAATAGTCGAATGTTAAACTTCTGTACAATAATTGCGCATATGTTATTTTACTCATATAATCTAATCAGCGTTGAACATATCCGCTTTTCAGAAGTGTCTTTTTTATCATGTCTCTCTCCTTAGCAAATTTCGAACATGTCTGACAGCAGAAGTTGTAGGAATACTATGGACACTGCAGACAACCCACAATTTTCGTATTCAATTTCATATCCAAAAACAATAAAAATTTGGCTATCATGCGGAACTTCATGTGTAGGTAAAGTAGGATAATGTCATGTAATGCTCTGTGGTAATTGTGATAATTAATGTGTGAATAAAAATCATAAATATTTATGCTGTATTATACAGAAATAATTACACGCAGGCACGCAGAATCTGTATCTCATTTTCGGCTTGATAACAAAATAAATAAATATTCCAAATAAATTTCGGTAATTTAGTAGCAAGTTTCGTCATAAATATAAATACAAAATATTGTAAAAAATGTTACGATAAAAATTAATGTGCAATAACAGCCTGCAAATCTTAGTTTGTACCAGGCAGATATAAAGAAGTTGGATTCTGTTGGGCCTTTTGGAAACTACTTGCATACATTTCTCGCTAATATTCATGATCATTAATTACTTAAAATTCTGGCGAAACTCAATGCTTATAGAAGATAATGAAGAAAAATCTGAAACGTAAGTTTTGTAATAATTTCTTAATAAATTTGATCCATCCGAGGATATGTACACGTCACAAAATCAATGTAAGGAAGGTCCCGGAATTCCAACAAATCATTTCGTCGCATCGTATTAGCACAGAGGGCTACAGCGTGCTGCCCACGTAGTAATAGTGGATTATAATTGTGTATCTCCCAAATATTGATGGACGGATATTCCGTAGGAAGGACGTCCGTTGAAAAGGCGAAATGAGATGGGAGGAATGCCGTAAATTTGCAGCAAACACGGACATGGAAGACGGCAAAAATGAGACAGAAATTTGGAGGAAAATCATCTAGAAGGCCATGCCCAAGGAACGGGCTTAAGATTCAAAGGCAAGAAAGAGTACTGGCAAGGTTATCAAAGCGCAGGGTCATTGAGCAATTATAACAATTCTTTCCGGACGAAATAACACTTGCGTTACACTTGTTTGTCGTCCGTGTTGTCTTGATTCTTTTCGCCTCACATTGCAATCTGTGGTCAGAGTCAAATTCATAATTTCTTAAGGCACATTCTATTCTAGAACAATCCTTCTAATTCGAGTGAAATAACAGTTATACGTGGGCAGTCCATAAAGGAACCCAACTTTTTAAATTTAATTTGTTGCTTTACTTACAACTTAATCAAACTTGTCTCCTTTAAAGTACTCCACTCTTGATACACTCTTCCCAACGATTTTTCCAGTTCTGGAACGCGTCCTGGAACTTGTTTTGTGGGATGGCGCGAAGGTCCCGCGTTGAATTTTCTTCTATCTCTTCTATCGTCTGAAATCGACGACCTTTTAGAAAGGATTTGAACTTTGGAAAAGTCCGCAGGAGTCAAATCTGGAGAATCGGGTGGCTGGGGAACAAGAGTCTTCTCATGCTTCGTAAAAAATTCACGGATAAGGAGTGACGCGTGAGCAGGTGCATTATCATGGTGCAGCATCCATGTGTTGTTTGTCCAGCCTCAGGCCTCTTCCTTCGCACTGCCTCCCTCAAACGCTTCAGGACGTTAAGGTAGAACTGTTTATTGACTGTCTAACCACGTGGAACAAACTCATAATGAACGATACCCTTCCAATAAAAAAAAAACAATCAACAGCCTTCACATTTGAGCGACTCTGACGTCCTTCTTTGGTCGTGGTGACAATTTTCCCATCCACTGCGACGACTGAACTTTTGTTTCAACATCGTAGACGTACACCCAAGTTTCATCACCTAATATGACATTTTTCAGAAAATTTTTATCAGCATTCGAACGATCAAATACCTCCTGACTGACTGTGACCCAGTTCTCTTTTTGTGCATCTGTCAGCAAACGCGGCACAAATTTGCTGCGACACGACACATCTTCAATTTGTCAGTCAAAATCCGGTGGAACGAACTTTTAGAGATTCCTGCTTCTTCTGCAACTTCACGGACAGTTGGGCGACGATTTTAACGAATCAAAGCAAGCACTTTCTCAACGTGTTCGTCGTACATTGACGTGGAAGGCCGTCCAGATTTGTTGTTGTTTTCGATGGACGTTCTGCCCGATCTGAAACGCTGGTACCACTCGTGACATTGGCTACGGCTCAAACAATCCTCACCATACTGCTGCAACATCTGAAAAGTCTCCGTAAAAGTTTTTCCCAATTTGAAACAGAATTTGACGCAAACGCGTTGCTCCTCAAGATCCTTCATGTTTCAACTTGCAAAAAATCGCCGAGGGTACTAAACACGCACTTAATCAAGCGCACGTCACTCGATGACTAATTGAGGTGGCGTGATGTTGCTGATGTCAGAATAAAGCTTAAAGTCTCCGCTATACAACACCACCATTGCGAGCGTGCTGCGCGCGCTCGATGTCTGGCTATTTCAAAAGTTCGGTTTCTTTATGGACTGCTCACTATAGACAGCAGCGTGTTCTGAATCAAGAGAGGCTCAAAACAAAGGAATAGGTGCGAAAATATCCTCTGTTCTAGGAAGCTCTGGAGAAGGCAGTCAACACACAGCTGTTTTCTTTATGTAATTATATATTCACATTTGTCGCCTGGACTACATGTTTCGACCTTCCATTAATCTAGGTCATCATCAGGTCACTCCATTTTTTTTATTTAATTTGCTCGCTTTACAAAGCAAATATTGTTTTTGTTTTTGGCTGGTATTTTATTCCGTGCTAACACTCAGTGTGGTACTGCTATTAAAATAATATGTACACTTGTCAAAGTATTGAGTTTTTCATTTTGTCTACGTTTTGTTGTTCTAAAATATCTTTGTGGATTTTCGTGTCCCGTGTAGGGACGCTTTCTGTTGTTTTGAAGTCTGTGTACTGGGTTAAACTAATTAAAACTAATTTAAAATACCTTACAGAGTTACATATTTAAGATAGTTAACGAGATCTCGTTATTGTTTTTACATTAATATTTTGTACATATGTATGCAATTAAGTTTAACAGTTGTTTTTTAAAAATCGATTAAAATCTGAGCTGCGGTTTTTTTGGTTCGGGGTGGTCCTCCGGGGGTCTTCCGGAGGTCCTCCGAGGGTCTTCCGGAGGTCCTCCGGGGGTCTTCCGGAGGTCTTCCGGGGCTGTGTGGTTTTTCGCCAGTGGTTGATCTTCGTATGGTGTTCTTATGTATGGTCCTGGGTTCCTGTGGTTTATCAGGTTTTTCCGTTGTTTTCTTGGAGTCTGTTTTTG
>Ga0268261_10003795_pt1 | contig 11175 bp, 3 predicted proteins | sample TergutNc150P1_FD_190353 | JGI IMG/M metagenome (GOLD analysis project Ga0268261, IMG submission 190353) | Nasutitermes corniger P1 segment gut microbial community from laboratory colony in Florida, USA - Nc150 P1 (SPAdes) (version 2) | ecosystem: Host-associated > Arthropoda: Insects > Digestive...
TATATATGACATTAGTCACCTAAGGGTTAAAATATATTTATTACATCTGAATTAACATTTGGCTGTCATCCCCATATGGCTGGAATTTTAAATCCCTGTTTCTAGAGGACCAATGCTAGTACATTTCTCCCTTCGAGCTTTCAGGAAATGCTATGCATCATGTTACATACCTTCTTCCATGTTGTGTTAGTTTTACACATTGAAATGACATATAATATATGTAATCTACATATATCCAAAAATTACACTCCCCTAAAAACAATTTAAAGTAATTACTATTTAAATTAAAGTTACCAATTTCAAAATTCCTGTGCCTGTTGGAATTCATATGATAACAAAAACGATGATGATGTTGGTTGTGGTGGTGTATAACAACAATGATATTACAATCCTGACATAAATCATGTAATCCTAAGTGTATTACACACTCATTAGAATCCTTCAGAATTGACATTAATTTGTCCTACTATTCTAGATAAATCCACTATGATGTCTGCAACATGAGCATACAAACATTCAGTTCAGTATCTTATATTCATAATTATGATGTAATATTCCCATTTCATCCAGCCACAATAAAAACAAAGATGATCCAATGCATTATGTAATATGAAAGGAACATGTTTAAAACTCTACAGTAACAACATAATTTATATGGCTTATGTTGTGCTCTGAAGTTCTAAGGTGAATCTCATTTCACTGATATTTAGTCTAGTCAAACCCATGCTTTACATTTCATCTAATTCATGTAACTGTATACAAAACATTTAGCAGAGTTCCTCTGTAGTGTGTTATAGTTTTATGTGAAGTCTCCAAGCTCGCTAATATTACTTCACTCTGCAAAATCAGTGAGGGGTAACAGGCCATTCTGACTCCATCCAGTGATTCTGTCCTGCAGTTTTTGGTGGTCCATTACATACTGAGGCTGGGCTCTTTGAGTTAAACCTTCAAGAGAGAAAGCACATATTATAAATACCAGATATATTGCAATGAGAGAAGAAACACAATTTTAAATGCTTCAGAAAATGGAGTACTATATTCACTCCTGCAACTATATAATGATGTTTAAGAAATTAATACAATCCCAGCCCAATTTTGTAGATCCAGATATAGAGTTGGTCAAGTTGTAACCCACCTAATATCAACGAATATATTCTAGACATTCTAGTCTGCTGTTCTTATTTGAGCAATATGTATTTTCAAGTATTTATATGGCTATTTTTCCTATCAATGAATCCTTTAAAAAGCTTCCTTGCTACATCACATTCAGTAACTTCTACATTGCTCTTAAACAAAATGTTACATGTTATTGTTATCAAATAATGTGCAAAAGTTACTCAATGTTATGATTTCAATTACTCATTATTTTGGGAGGTCAAGAATAGATTAAGTTTTACAGCTATGCGAAAGTTTTAAAATTACAGAACTAAATATGGCTGTACACTTTACCAAGTATAATTGGTATTTAAACATCATCATAAGACTTCAGTAGAGAACTGCTAACATTTCAGAGCAGTACAAACACACTTTACCTAATCCAAGGAAATGGGCATTTTTAATAATGTGAGTGTGATGCATCTGCAAATTGCTGAAACTTCTTGTCATCAATATTTATTACTGTACATGATCTTTAATACACTTATTTCTTAATATGAAATGTTTTGAGGTCCAGAATTGGCTTGTGACCACAATTTGTACATCCTTCATCTCACTAATACATTTAAGTCCAGTTAAGTATTATACAAAAACCCCTAGCTCCCATAAAGTTAGAAGGGAAATAATACAGGAATGTAAAATACAGCACCAATAATTCCTACAAACTATGAGTACATATCAACTAGTCTACACAGCAACATATTCAGAAGTCAGTAAGTAATCGTCATATTTACTACAATAACAAGCACAAGCCTCATGTAATTTCTTACTATAAAATTTAATGATATATACTTTCCATAACCGAGGGTTTACCGAAACACAGATTTGGAAGGATTCATGCAGTAAGTAATATTTATAATTTACTCAAGTCCAGTATCTACCTGTTACATTTCCCATGTAATGGCAAAGACTCCCCTGCAACTGATCCTAAATGGACAGCACTGTCAGGGCTGGTCACTCCAACGCTACTCTTACTGGCAAACCCAGGCGCTAAAGACGAATGTCGATCCCGTATTGTTGGCAAATGAGACTTAGGAATGGCAGTTCCAATACTGGATTCAGTAGACCTTGAGAAACAAGAATCACTGCCCCTTATCATGGTGTCTGAGTATAAAGGCTGATATGGCAAAGCATCCTGGTTTACATTATGCTGAAAATGCCTTGGCATTCGAAGTGTTTCAGTACTTCCTCCAAGAACAGGCACACTTTCTCCTGCACATAATGCTCCTTGACCAGCTTCATCTACTGGTACTGAGGCTTTCTGACTGCCATCCCACAGATCATTCTTGTCAGTCACGCTAATATCATCCACGTATTCACTCATTTCACTAGTCATATTTTCTGCATGTAAAGAATTTACATAACCTTCAGTATAAGAGCTGTGTTGTGATGTATATGGAACTGGCAATCTTCTAGCATATGAAGATAGTCTGTCATTGTAATCATTTTGAGCATGAAGTGACTGGCTTCTGTGTGATTTCAAAGGGAAATGGAGAGAATGGCTGGTACTAATCGCGTAGTCTACAGAATGGCCCTTCTTCCTCAAGAAATTCCTTGGATGATGTAAAAGGGAAACAGAATTTGGATCTTGGTATGAAAGTGGAAAAGAGCCAAAAGAAGACAGGGATGATTTCCTAGGTTTCCTTTTAATATCATTAAATCGTGAGTAGAAACTTTTCCTGCGAATCCTGTCACCAACACTTTCTTCAACATCATCTCCTGAGGGAGAAACAGGTGAAGGTGGAAATTCATGGTTCTCAAAATCTGAACACACAGACCGTGAATCAGAACTTTCCAGTTCATGTGGTGGGGATAACAAAGATGAATCAGCAGAAGGGAACAAACACAAACTAAGATGTTTAACATTTGCAAATTTTATCTCATCTTCTTTTAAACTGTACTCATCTGCAAGTGAATTAGCAACTACAGCATCTGTGGTTGGTGAAACTCCAGAAATTGTGTGAGACCCTAGTTCATTGGCATTACATGCACCAGTACAAGTCTTACATGACATGTGGGCTGAACTTTCCCTTTTTACAGAGTTGTTTTTATTTTTACCAAGGTGATTTATGCTTTTCTCAACTTTGCTGGGAATACACATTGCTCTTGCATCTGATGCTACTTCCTGTGTTACCAAACTTACATCAGCACTTTTATTTGTCGGCACCTCTAATTTCACCACAGGTATATCTGCTGCTTTTGGCACCTTCGTTCCTTTGTAAGCAATTGTTCCCTTCAATCCAGTAAGGGAAGTGGGTCGATCTGGTTTGGTATTACCTTGTATTACTAAGCTCATATTAACCTGCTCTTCTAAGCATTTACCATGCTCAAGTACTGACACAATTTTAGTATCTGAATTTGCACTTACATCATTATTAGACTGTGCTTGACTGCTTCCTTCATTTGTATTTTTTGTGTTAGATTTAATGCTACCCTTCTTTAGAAGTTTTGGAACACTGCTCTCTTGTTGCTTTGTTGCAATGATACCTTCTAACACACAGATGTCTTGTGTGGTATTGGAATTACAAGGAACTGTTTCACTCTCCAATGTATTTTCAGTAGTTAACTCTGTTGAACGATCTGTGGTCGGGTGTTCAAGTGTATTTAAGCCTGGATCCTGTAAGTCAATTTCTGTGCTTTTATTGGTTTCCAAGTTCCCCTTCTGAATTTTTACATCTCTTGCAAAATGCTTCTTTTTAACCACAGAAGAGTTTGAACTAATCTTCTTCAAACATGAAGGAGGAAAAGTTTTGAATTCTGGTGACCCACTGACATCTACATCAGGTCCCAGCAGAACACTGTCACTATGAGAACCAGCATATACAGATTGAGTACGTCTAAGACGTGATAATAGTGAAGGCTGAACGGATGATGACTGACATGTTTTATCTGGTGTAACTTCCAGATTCCGAAATAAACCTAGGACAGCAGTTACTTTGTTTCTTAGTTTTGAATGAGAATTTTCATTCATAGAAGGCAAGTAATTTTTGGAGGTGGATTCAACTGTAGAACAGTCACTCACTGAAACAGCACGTTTCAGAAGATGTGACTCTGAAGTAACAATATCACCACTGCGAGGAGCTAAGCTTTGCTCACGTAGAGAGCGAATGGCTTTGTCCACACGACTCTTACCAGAAGTGCTGGCTGAAGGAATATAGTCACCCGATGATCTGAATTTTTCAAGTTTTTTCTCAAGTGAATGTAGGAACTGGCTCTTCCTATTCACATTATTAGATAGCTTTTCAAATGTCAAACAACTTTTCTCTGTTTTCTTGGCATCATTCATACTCTTTGACTTCTCTTCCATTTCACTTACTGATTTAATTTGTTCTCCACTCTTTTCTTCCATCTGTTTTGTCTCACTATTGCTGTTTTTCAGATTAAAATTATCCTTGTCAGTATTTATACGGTCTGGAAATGCAGTTATCAAATTTGTCTCCAATCTTTCTGCACTGTGACTAGATGAGGATCCAGTTTCTAAAACTGCCTGTACATGAGACAGAGACCCATTCTTCTCTCCTGCCAGCCTCTGTATGTTCTTTCTTAATTTCAACTTAGTTTTGTCTTCCGCCTTATTTGCATCCTTCTCCTTAGCATAAATACTTTCCTCTCGTGGGGTATCAAAAAAATCTGGACGCAGAAAACGGGAAATGCGGCGCTTCTTTTTAGCAGCATCTTTCTCTTCACCTGCAGGCTGAACTTGTTGTCTCCTATCTTTCTCTCCACAACCTTGTCTGAAAAATTTGCTCAGTACTGAACGATCAGGTGTACAGCGTGATATAGTTGATCGTGGTGTAATTACAGGATCTGTGTCTTCCTCAATGTTAACTTTCTTTTGCTTTTCTACCTCACAACTCACACTAGGTGATCGGAAGTGTAATAGTGAGGGAATCTGACTGCGGCCTTTATATTCTGAAGATGATGTTGCATTACTGTTGCTTTTCCTAAATGGCCTATCCTGATACTTACTTCTGACGTCAGGCATGCTTCCAAGAACTGAGCTGGAATTGTTCACGCTACCAAACTTTGAATTATTCAGCTGAGAAGGCAAGGCTATATAGGAACTAATGCTTTTAGGATCAACAGATGCATCGCACGAACTGTCTACTTTAGAATTTGAAGTGGTCTTAAATTCTGTGTTCATCTTGCCAGCACATGAAGAAAAACATTTCTTTTCCTTTGTCCTAGTCACACTAGGAAGTGATGATGAATGGTGAGGCCGATCATATGCAGTTTCTTCTGGAATAGTTGAGCGGTTCAAATTATGGCCACTACCATTCAAATCATCCTCATATGGACCACCACCCACATTTGTGGATCGCTGTCTAGCACTGTATGGGCTTCGACCCGCCTCTTTTCTTCGTCCATGTGATCCAGCACTACATGGCAATGGTGGGAGAACTTTGTCCATACCCAGTGGCTTCCTGTGATGATCATAAACATCACAGTCTGATGCTGAACTATCTCTATGGGAAGAAATGCTGAAGAAGTCCCTATCTTTTGAATCTAATAAACTTAGGGATCTACGACCTTGAGCAAGAAAATCTTTCCTTGTCTGATTTCTAGTGGATTCATCAGTATCAGATAAATAATCTTGTCTTTGCAAAGATAACATGAAATTGTCATGATTGTCTTTTCTTCCTTGAACTCCAAACTTTGAATTTAATATGTTACTGTTTCTAGAATGGTAGTCATGGTTCCTAGACATACAGCTATTAGACCTCTCATCAGTTGTATTTTGCAAGGAAAGCGTTGACAGTCTTCTTGATATGTGATGTGGAATATTACTATCCTGCGACATTAACGAACCAAGAGAAAGTTTTCTTGTGGGTACAAGGTGATCTGATGATGGAGTTTGCTGATTCATAGTTGACTGACTTCTTACATCCTGGCAAGATGAGTGCCTGTGGTACTGTATTCGCCGACCCGTGCTTGGTGTGTAGTAATATGAGCTGCTCAGATCACTTCCAGCATCATCATTTATGCTACCACTGTCAAGTCTTGATGGACCTGTGTGAACAGAGAGGGAACAAGTAACTTTTTCAACAGTAAGTCAAACCTGCAGAATTCTTCGGTTGCAAGGTGAGAGTTCAAAGCTTTTGCGTGTAACACCAGAAATTTATGTGAAGTTCACCTATTATTGACAATGGTTACTCAATAACAGTAAGACTATCAGTGGCCTAGCTACATTTGTTTACTCATACATTATCTTTACTCCCAGCTAGTATCATCAGCAAACACAAATTAAAAATGTACCTTCTAAGTGCTTTGTTTTAAGAAGCTGTCTACAGTCAGATGCCAAATATTTCCTCATACATTTAAATCTTTCATATCAACTACTCTATAATAGAGGCATCTTACACATTTTGTCTTACCTTCTGTTTATAAACCTGGTTGAGATGACTAGTAGACAGACATCTTCTTCACATATACAACATTATGTAGACTACATGCAAATTTTGTAGAACTACTTTCTCCTCACAGTGTCTGTGAGACAATGCTGTTTCTCAGAACATGGGTGAATGCACATCTGCACATGACAGTACCAGCACTAATACAAAGTGTAGCTTCTTTCCCATAAAGAAATACACAAGACAGTTGCTAGCAGGGTACCTCCTCTTACAATCAGTGTTTCAAATCACAGACGGAAAATGTCTTTCTGTTAAGCATGTTGGATAATCATCTATGGATAGCCTACCTCCCATCTTCAATATTCTCACCTGGTGATGATGTTCCAAGAGGTGGAAGATCACTTTGAGTTTGAATTCTGGTACTGACAACATTTTCCAGAGCGCATAATGTACAAGGTACACCACATGTGTTTAGGGGGTTTAGATTAATCTGGTAAAAGAAGAGCTCCTTATACCATGTTATAGCTTTTCATATTTACTCCAGCTAGCTGACCATCATGTCACACCAATCAACACCCCCACCCCATACCACCACCAACACTACCATGCATGCTGGCTTATTTACAGGTTCATTCACTTTCCACATTCTTTTGCAGAACTGTGATCATACATACTTCTCTCTTATCTAGCCACTTCCATTACAACCATGCTGTTATTGTAGGCATGTTCCACTTTTTCCGTCTTCATTGTTTTATGTAATATTGCCAGGCCTTTCCTATTGCTTTTCAGAGTGCCACACAACATTATATTGCAGGTGTGGTGGTAGTCATCCAGTTGTGGACTTACACAGTCGTTGCCTATGAACAGACTGTAATCTTTCATCATCAGATGTTCCACAAGTGTGGAAACTAGTCTTACTGTGACTTCCAACACAGCACAGTATACAACATTTGTTTGCAAACCCATATAAAGTAAAGGAAACAGTAAAGTTATCCCTGTATGCATCGTGAAAGCACAAAGCAGAAGTGGACATATAGCTCTAATTACTTTTAAAACTGGCAGGAAGTGAAGGTGAATGTTCAGTCTCATGCCCTGCCTGACCACTTTATCCCCAGGGAAAGAGCCCCTTAAAAACCACTGAACAGGAAGCTGGGCAAGCCCCAGATAAATATTTTGTTCATGCTGGCATTTGAACCCCACATCATCCAGCCTGTAGTCTAGTCACTCTACTTACTACTCTATCCTGACTCCTTGGGTAATGGTATACACAACATAAGGTGCATACCCTGTCTTCATAATACACATGACAGTTTCAATTCATACCAGTGGCAGTAAGAGGAAATGCGTTACTTCAGTGACAAGCACCATTTGAACAAAACTGAAATTTCATCTATACAAATAACATGTCTATCACTGTTCTTATTTTGTAAAGTTGTCACAAAAGTAGAGCACTGAAAAAAGTAGCAACACAGGCAATGTATGTATAATGTAACATTGTGGTGAGTTTGCAAAATGTTTATAACTTCTCAGCTACACCTTCAGCCTAATACAATGTCACTCAAATTTATGTATTTGGGAAAAAAGTGTTCTTAGTATTGGTGCTAAGCTACAAATTGTTACAATGGAAACTTAATATTTTCTTTGTATTGTAGACCTATATACATGTATGTCTCTGTCAATAATATAAACATTGAATGCAATGCCACAGAAATGCAACAATACCTTCTCTTCGGTATGTTTGTTGAGCTAAAAACATTTCATAAGGCACATACTTCCTTGGTTAACCATACAGCATGATACCAATTCTCATGAAGTGAGCAATTTTACTGCAAATTTATGTTGCCAGCAAAAAATGAAACATACTCAAGTCTTCACGTAAAGTGTCCTATATTTTTATCCAACTTTAACCATTTGCATTTTCTCAACATATTTTCATAAAGGTATCCAGTATAAAATTTCAGTACAATCCATCCAGTGGGAGCCATGCTGATACATGCGGACAGACGGACAGACATGATCATGCTAACAGATACATTTTGTGACTATATGCGAACATGCCTACAAAGCAACCACAAGATATGATCTGCAGAGTGAAATGGTAATGCAAACATTCTTTTGTCTCCAGTTCCCTGTTTTGTAGCATCCATAAGCATACTGTTAAAATTATTACAGACCTTATTATGGCAATATTTATGGCCTTATTTATTAAGTTATTAATTTTATTATATTTTAATTTGACATGTGTGTTATGTAACACATTTACTGCCATGATCTGTTGACAGTTTCTGTATACTAATATCTTGTCCAGTTAGGATGTATGGAATGTATTTCAAATAATTAAACAAATAAATACTGCCAGAAATATATAAAATTTGTCCTCACACATGTCAGTGCACTTCTGAAGACAAGGCTTACAGCATGAAGGCTGTTTCTAAGTACTGCAGGTGTAATGCTTATTTATCTTTCATGGACAAATGTTATCATTTCTGGAGACACATTTTTTAACGCAATCAACAAAACTAGCACTTCTGCTATAGATGGCACTTATCCCACTTTTGTCCTTTTCACTCTTGTGAGATTTGGGGTCATTATAATCACTTTGCCACGCATTATTGTCATCATTTTGTCTTTTCAATTTCCTCTGCTACAGTACAACTGGGGCATCTGGTAGCTCACAGTAACTGACACTTTGTTTAAAGAAACAGACTCCCATTCTATAAAATTATGACTGAAATACACCAGTAGTAATAATTATTATTACAACACACAAAAATGAAAGGGCAAGGGAGAAGCTGGTGCTTACCACTCTCTACTTTTCTCAATGGCTCCCCCTCTCAAATGTTGGAAAGTTTCCAACGCACAATGTTCCTATGAAATATGCAACAATACTGTTACAACTAAAATGTTGTTTACTAAGCTTGATATATTGAGTTTTTTACTAAATTTAACCATTTGTGCACAGTTCACCACATCACCCCACCAAAAAAATAGTGTTTCCATTCTGCTGGGAAATCATAACTTATGTTCTTACAGAGAAAAACCCAACAAGATGCAAGAGTGTATCAAAATTTTATTATTCCTTATTTTAAATGAGGCTCAACATGTTTCGGGTGACACACCGCCCATCGTCAGGAGCCTAACTGCACAAGCAGCCTCTGGTTTTGCATAATATCGTGGAAGGTTGTCGGACATGCTGTTCTTGGATGTTGTCGGGTAGCTACCTGACAACACCCGAGAACAGCATATCCGACAACCTTCCATGATATTATGCAAAAGCAGAGGCTGCTTGTGCAGTTAAGCTCCTGACGATGGGCGGTGTGTCGCCCGAAACATGTTGAGCCTCATTTAAAAAAAGGAATAATAAAATTTTGATACACTGTTGCATCTTGTTGGGTTTTTCCCTGTAAGAATTGTATTATGATGCACAGATCCACAAACATCAAGTTCATAAATTATGTGTGTTCAAAACCTCGTACAGGCCACAAGTGTCTGTCTGGCAAGCCACTCGGTTGCTCATTACTGACACAGATAATCAACAGTACAAATGTTACAATTCTATCTTATAAATCATTCTTTTAAGGTTAAACAAAAGAAAAAATAATATGGCACATGCACCAGTTTTTTTTTATTCTGTTAAATATTTATCATACAAAAATCTTCAAACAGAAATTATGAACCTTCATGAGACCCAACCTCTATGTACAAAGCCTGGTTCTGAACAGCTCTGACAGGTTTATTTGTGCATCACTTAAAGAACCACAGAGGACCGGGGCCAAAATAAAATTTGCTAACAATAATTAGCATAAACCCATCAAAACATAAATTAATTGAAATCTTAAAATGTTATGTGAAATGTTATGTCTAAATTAAACATCCATGTATGTAAGGTAAAAAAGGTAAAGTAATCCCACTACAGGCCTAGTGGCCTTCGGGGTTTCTGGTAGGTTAAGGCTCCAGAGTTTCTAGATACTCGGCACAGGAAGGTGGTAAGGTCGTCACCCTTACGCACCGTCTTTACCCCCAGGAATATCCTGAGTCGACCCCAGGGCACATGGAACTGTCTGATGCCCCGGAAAAAATCCCCAGTGACCAGGGATCGATCCCGGGACCCTCCGACTAGTAGCGCAGTGCCTTAACCACTACGCCCCACCAAGACAACAGTACGAAAGTAAACACCATCCATTCAATAAACAGAACTGGTCTTACGTGGGGAACGGAGTAGCACTGGGTGATGTTGTCTCCAAGTACTTCAGCTTCCCACCAATTCCATTCTATGCTTACAATCATGCACTTACCATCACCATTATATGGTCTAGACATGGACAGCCTAGCTACAAAAAAAGTGGGTGGAGGGTGGGGACAGGAAACAGGGAAAGTGTGAGTACCTGGCTTGTGACCTACCTGGCACTATATTAACCTTTAAGAACCATGCGTCCTATATATAGGATGGGCGTACCACTACCCTCCAGATGTTGCATTTTATATATTTTTTTTTCAACAAATATAAGTACTGAGTGTTTTAAACATGCTGCACACTCTCCGTTTTTCTCTTCAAAATGCCGTTTATTTCATAATGCTACCTTTTTTGGTTCCTGTATTATTCACATTTTACATACAGAGTGTGCTAAAATTTAAATGTAAAATTTAAGGTTTGTAAGTCCGTGCATCA
>Ga0268261_10003796_pt1 | contig 11175 bp, 9 predicted proteins | sample TergutNc150P1_FD_190353 | JGI IMG/M metagenome (GOLD analysis project Ga0268261, IMG submission 190353) | Nasutitermes corniger P1 segment gut microbial community from laboratory colony in Florida, USA - Nc150 P1 (SPAdes) (version 2) | ecosystem: Host-associated > Arthropoda: Insects > Digestive...
TAATCTGGTGGTGTGGCTGCATATGCAGCCACACCACCAGATTAACCACACCAATGTAAATTAATTAACCGTTTTAACAAACGTAAGTTTAGGAAGCTCAAACTGTACACTCCCCGATGATGGTGATAACATCGAAACATGTTGGAGCTGTTTTAATGTAAAATTTAATATTCTTTGAAAGCAATTATTTTGTGTATCAGTTGGTAATAAAACTCTGATTTATGGTAACATGTCAATCAGAAGGTATGAACAAATGACAAGTCTACTATGTCCCATTCAGTGTTTAATTTCTCTGGCTAGTATATCCCTTCCTGTGCAATGAATCATAAACTCTTACCATGCTGTCCATCTTGAACTTTCTGCGGTGTAATTTAAGCACTGCTACTGCAAGAGCCAGCACAAAGTTTGCATTAATTTAAATCCATTCACCACATGCAATAAATATGGGTCATGTTAAGGAAGTTTCCTAAAAGAAACCTTGTGTTGCAGCTTCACAGTTCTGGTAACTGTACTGCACTTGGAATACTTGATTGCCCCAACCTGAAAGGAAACACATGAACCATGAGCAGTCTCAAAACATACGGGCAGGGAGTCCCCAGCTTACAAAAGCTCGACTCACAGGCATGCATACTTACAAACAAAATTCCATAACATTGATAGAAACTAGGAATTTACATTACTTCATACTGCTTCACAACACATTATGTACAGCATGTACAGGTATATTCGTTATTCCTATTTTGTATCACCAGGGCTGTGTCTTAACCTAACCCGACTTACACATTTGTGCTCAATTATGTTCTAAATTACACACAGGTTCCAGGAACCTAACCAGTTCACAAGTCAGGGACTAACTGAATATATTTCAAAAGGGTACGGGCATATTCAGTATGAATTTGGATTTATTGCAGCAAAAATTAGGTGACTCTAACTCAGTAATTCTCAGACTTCTTAAACCCCTTGGTGGAGGGGCTAGACATTTAAATTGTAATGCATCCTTTAGGTACAACATGAATATTTTACGAACAAAAATATAACATTATGAATTGCACAGCATTTTGTGGGGGGGGGGGGGGGGGACCAGAAATTGTGTAGCATGTCTCAAAAAAAGTGGTAAGAATATTGGTTGACTACATATATGAAATTGGTTACGGGTTGGACGATCCAGGGACCAAATCCCGGTGGGGGCAAGATTTTCCGCACCTGTCCAGACCAGCCCTGGGGCCCACCCAGCCTCCTGTACAATGGGTACCATGTCTTTCCCGGGGGCAAAGAGCAGCCGGGGTGTGACACTGAGCCCACACCCCCTCTTAGTGCCGTGGTCATGCATGAGTAAAGCTACACCTCTACTCCCCCTATGGGCTGTACGGCCTGTACAAAGCCTCAGTGCCTGCACAAGGGTGCATTTTACTTTACATATATGAAATACAGTCACTGGATGGTAGCAGTATTTGTGTTATATATATAGGATGGGCACTGTTTGTTTGTAGGTTAATATGGGAACTGGGGTTGGTATGCCTTAACAGCTGTGCAACAACACAAATCCTTATCATGTGTAATAAACAGAAACAATGGACCTCAAAATAAACACCAGTAACAGAAGAAGCACATGAGAAGTGGCAACAATGTAGCAGCACTGTAGTTATGACATGTTCACTTGTGACAACTTATTTATAAATCCAGAAAAAGTTAAAGTAACATAGAAGTGATGTGAAGAGTGAGCTGATGTGTGTGTGTGTGTGTGTGTGTGTGTACAGAGGCAGCCAGGAAGAACAAACAGTAGAGCTTCTGATGATCTGAACACAACACAAAATTATTTGTACACTAAATTCAGCATTACATACATCTAAAAAACAAAAATACACTCACTACAAAGTAACTGTTAGCATTTAACATCTTTGTGAGAGTTTTTGTGGTTTCCACATTCATGTAAGTCAGGATTCTGATCTTCAGGGATTTGGTATCAACATCACATCCAAGAAGACTGGAATCATCTTGGACAGTATCCATTATATGCACTAAGGTCCCAGACATATGATGCACCTTCACCAAATACATTCAGAAATGATTACTCTCTGAAGACTGCTGATAAAGGACTCTCTGACAACACTTCCCACTCACACTGACATTATGGCACTTGTACATGTCAGCCACTGAACTATGAGACAATAGTTCAAGGTACCCATAGAAAGAGAGCTAGTCTTCACAGATTATACCTACAGTGCAATTAAATTACCTAACAATAATATCTTTGTTTGTACATACATCAACAAAATCTTACAAGAAATGGAATCATTAGAGAGAATCCAGCTGTGTCATTTGCCCAGCTGGTCAATAACGTGCCTGCAAGTTGTGGAACCCAAAGCTTCTTGACCATGTTCACACAACAGCCCATGACAGACCTAATCATGAACCTGATAAATTCAGTACTATGCACAGTAATCCTAAAACAAGAAAAACTTTAGTTTTGCCACTGTTTGGTTTAAGGCTTAAGTTTAGTGTATTGCGGCTTGGCTGACACTTTATATTTCCAACAAGGTTAGGATTTTAAGTTTCACTTTGACAGAACTAAATTCAAGCAACGTTACTCATTTTTCCAAGGTCAGGCACTGGGGTTACATTTTAGTGGCAGTTACACAAGATACATCAAAATATAACAACCTAACCCACCAAGGACAAGCTTTAAGGATTCAGTTACGTGACAAATTCAAATCAAACAAAACGGAAATCAATCCACCAAGCTTAAGCTTTGAGGATTGATTATAGTGACAGCTACCCAGCATATATGAAAATACATTTTAATCCATCAATGTCACATTTTGACATTCATTTTGACGACAGAGATTTAAGTCAAACACAAACATTCATACTGCTAATGCAAGGCAACAAACTTTCACTTTCGTGACAGGTAAACAACATACATAAATAACATTTAATCTAGCAAGATTAAGCTTAAATTTAACTTTCATGATAGGTTTGGCTTTAGGGTTTCAGTTTGACAGAAACTCACGTCACAGCTCTGCATTATCACATTCCTCTTGTAAATGGGTTCACTAAGCCAACCCTCATTCAATCAATTTTCATGGATTTACCCCAGTATTACATACTCTCTTATTTGGCCGGTTATGAAACCCGTGGCTATGTCAAATGTTCGCAGACATTGATAGACTTGCTATTACGCTGCAAGGAGAAGTGGCATCCAATCATGTGAATTAAACCCTACCTTACGTCCGTTAATGACACAGGTCGAACAGCAACAGTCAACAACCACATCTGCAGCTAGGTTGGCAACCATGACAGCCAAATAAACGGTTGCCCTATATAACTCTGTAATGTATGGTGGAAAGTAAACCCAGAAACAGAGCACAGTCACTTGCAGTAAAAATGAAACATCAAACCATACATTCTGTTTTGCATGGAAGAAACGTCAAAGTGTAGCGTCCAAAACGAGATTAAACCTGAAAGCCTTAGCACACAACGTCAAGAAACTGGACTTCAAACCATAAGCTTGGTTATGCACATCATCTCGTTTTTGTTCCCCCTCTCGCAACGAAAAGACGCATGTTCACTTCATGTTACGAAGGGCACGCTAAAAACCTAACGTTCCAGGACTAAACCTGAGAGCTTACTGTGATCTTTAGAATATGGTACAGTAGTTCCTCCTCCCTGCCATGTGTGGTGCTGGTATGATCGTAATTGTTTCGCCAGTATCCCGTGTGTGGCGCTGGTATGTTTTGCCCACCAGCCGTCTTCACCTCCTCTCGAACCTTGACGATTGATAGTATTATTAGGGTCTCTAGAGTCCAGTTCCAGTATTGAAGGGCAGCAGTATTGCTCAATGTTAATTCATTTACCGTCTGTCTGCCGAGCAGTAAGGACATCTCGAGCGCAATCGTTCAAGTGGATTGAGATGTAACCCATACGGATTTCAGGTCTTCAAAATTATCTCCATTGGTCAAATAGCGTAGCGTAATGAACAACAGCTGGCTATGAGAGACTGTTTCTCGCTTGTTTGTATTTTTTTAGCGCTTGTAGGAGTAACGGTCTTGAGTATCCCACCCAATAATGCACCGTCGAATCGCAAAAAAAAAAATCGTTTAGTTTACACAACATTGTCTATCACGAGATTTTCGTGTATGTGTTGTGGTCTCCGTTTGTACCATTCATTGATCCAGCGGCAATACTTTTTTTAAACACAAGGCTAAACCAGTGGCCACACAAACAGCATGAATATCACTCAACATGTTTACTCGTTGTAACCCACGATCACACGATAATATTGAGTCGTCTAAGCAGAAACATATTGCACAATATTAATTCAAGACTATAACAATGGGCAATAATACTGACCATCTAGCAGCCGCTTTATTAGTTCGGACTACTGCTAGTGCTCTCTCTCTCTCTCTCTCTCTCTCTCTTGTCGCTGCTGTTTCAATGTGTCTGTGTACGTATGCGGTGCAGGAGTTGCTTCAGTGCTCATTGTTGACTTCTTCTTGGCTTTGTAATGGAACTTGTGTCTTTACTTCAAGAAAGGATTGCATTTCTCATCTCGGTGCGCAGTACCAGCGTCACCTTGCGCAACTGCCATTGCTTTGCGCCTCGTCCTACGGCTTCGCGCGGCTCGGTCCGATCTTATGACGATATTCTTCAACGCCTACCACTTCGTTGGTAAGGTTTGGTTTGGTTTGGTTTGGTTTATTTGTTCATCCGTTCAGTCACAAATGTAACATTGGACACGTCAATTACAGATTACAATTTACAACACATCTTGTAATATATAAACATCTAAGGAAAAGGCTGTGCTATTTATGTAGAACTGTACAACAGTCACAGCACCGTTCGAGACGGACTTGGGTTACATGTTTCAGTTAGTGTTCGTGACAGTGCGGTGGCCTTTGGGGGTGTATGTGTGCGTTTGTGCTGCAAGAGTCGATACTCATACAAATTCTGTGCTCTTCCTTCACTTCAAAGGCGCTTTCCATTCCGCCACGGAGATGCTGTAGGCTACGTAACGCGTTGTCATCACCGACCAGTTATCCGTGCTCAATGATGTACCATAATGTACCACATTCTAAAGGAGTTCCGCTATTGGTTCGTGGTTACATCAGTTTACATTAATTGAATAAAGTCTGTACAGAGAACGTACAACACTTAGCATTTCTCGTACGCACTGCACGTACCATTCCGCACTGTTCAGTATCGCGGTGAGCCCACTCTTGCAGCCTTGAAGGCAAAAGAGCCAATACTGAAGTCGATTTTCGAGAACCAAAGGCACAGTTCTGCTCAGCGCGTATAATGAACGTAAGGAAGGTGCCCAATTAATCCATTGCATTTTAAACGATCGACGTTCATGTGTTGCTTCAGCACCAACAACGAAATTAAACCCATTATGACTTGTTCCACATCCTTGTACTAAAAAGGATCCCTGGAATATAATTAAATTCTAAATAAATTCTTTAAGTAGAATTACATGTACTTTTTTACATTGCAGTCTAAATTAAAGAACATTTTGGTTTACACTGTACATACATATTTTCCTATAATACACAATTAGTAATGATGCCAGTGCTGTAATCACACAACTGCTAACAGCAATAATAAATGAAAGTATCTTCCATTCTGCTTTATATACTCAATGGCGCTACCACTTCCAATTTATATTTAGAATCACAGCTTGATTAAGAGTATACTCCTTGAGCAGCTTCTTTGGTTTGAGAACAAACAAGAAGTGAAGAAGAGCCATGCATGCTTGATGTCTCTGGTGTGTAAATATGTGGAACTTACACAGGTTCGCACAAGGGTGCCACTGTGGATTTGAGTCTGCTGGGAAGTGACTCCATGTCACTAGATGAGTGGTTCCAAAAGTGTTATAGGATTGTTTTACGTTTACCTTCAGAAACAAGCAGCCCCTCCAAGAGTTTTGTCAATATTTGTTCCCAATACGGTGACTTAAAATGTTTCAACTTATGACTATCATAATTTTGTGGTTATTGTCACAGGCCAGCTTTATTAATGGATTCCTATACTTGATAGCACATGAATCATAAAATGTGACTAAAAGAAATTGAATAATATCAAACACATATGAGCATATGCTACTAAAACTGAAAAATATTCCAGGGAGTTACACAGTGTGCTGTAATTCCCTCCCTTATCATTAATGCCACAGAAAATAACAGTGTTCCATGACCACCTCATAATGATATTGAACTGCTCGTTACGCTGGTGGCATTGCTGACATTCCAGTCCAGGTGTTTTAGAACACTGCAATGAGATGGCACATGCATGGCATATGGGCTCTGATGTGCCTCCAATCATCACACATAGTGTACATCCACACAGGAACCATTAGTTACTTTGAACACTCTGAACAGAGCAGACACTATTTCTCTAGGTGGGGTTTCACAAACAAGCCACTGTCAGAATCCTATAGGAGAGAAAATGCTGTTTACTCTAAGAATTTAGTGCAGGAGACTGTTGTTAGTCATACATAAATCTTCAAACTGTCTCTGTCATGGCACTTGTGCCAATGCACACCATAAATACCATGAGACCTGCCTCATGTGTCAACACAGACTAGACGTTTCACATGCAAACTGACTCCAGTGTTCGGAGTCACATGAATAAAGTCTCGTGGCTCCAGGCTTCAGTCATGACAAATTACAACAGTTTAACTGTTTCCCATCTTCCAATTTAGATGACAGAACTTTCTTTGGCAATGTTATATAATAAAATGGAACTGTTGTCTATAACTTACAGCACAGAGCAAGGCCTTCAGAAAAAAAGGGTTGTGCAGCTAATAGAGACTACCCACCTCTTATAAAACCTCTTTTTCTGTTCTACAAAGTGTCCAGATGTCTCTGTGGCCTATTTAGCCTCCTATTCATTGTGCACCTGGGTCCCTGTCCCCAGAGGTAAAGTGGTTGAGCTGTGAAACTAACCACTCACCATATTTAATGCAGAGGAAAGAATGAGTGGAGCCACACCTCCACTTCCTCATACACCTTCAAGACATGCATAGGAACCTCACCTTACTTTTTACAGCCAGAAGGACGTAAATCACATGTTCATTCTGGTACAGCAAGATTGTCATCTAGGTAAAAAACACTTAGGGGTGTCACAGCAGTGTTCATGCAGATTCAAGTCTTCTGAGACTGGCACTATGTCAAGTGGTAACGTGTCACTGGCTTTTCATAGCAGCCTGCTGTCTCCATTGTCACAGTAACCACTTCTGTAAGGTGAAATACTGATATGACAGAAGGCACACAGTGTGTAAGCCTTCCTACTTCAGAAGAGACAAGCAAAACCTGTGGTCAAATTTGTGAATGTTGATTATCATATTGCAGCATTAGTGGACTGCCCTAACATTTGAGGGGGCAAGCTCCTGTGAAATTTGGGTAACTGCTTATGGCTTTCATGTCCACAGAATTCAATCTTCATAATCTAACTAGGTGTAATATTCTCTGTGTTTAAATATGCAAGACAGCAGATTATAGCACACATTTGTCACATTTGTAGTTCAGCACATACACAAGTCACTGACCATAATTGTGTGTATTATGACTTAACAATTTATCTGTAACTCTCTTCTTTACATTTTCAGTAGCTCAAAATCATGTAATGTGACTCACCCCACAAACATAACCATCAAACTCCATGAGAAACAACAGTTGGCAATTGTACTCTAAACATCTATTGACACTCTCAAGTACCAAGCACTGAACATGTCCACATGCAAATGTGGTTAATTCTGTTTTGCATACATTCATATGCACTCTCTCCAGCCATTTTGATAAACATGCACAATTCCCAATGCAATTCAGTGAATTTCCACACCTACTATAACACATGAAAAGTTTTCATTTTTATGTTTTTCATTCTTACCAGAATAAAAGTACTGTGCAGATGAAATTGCTGGTGTTATTCTTTGTCACACTTAAACAGATCAAACTGCAAATAATTTCACCTACGTCATCAACAGAAACTGTTTACACACTACACTCAGAATGGCTGCTTATCACATGGTTAATATATTCCACCACTATTCTTGACAAAACCGTATCTGTGTATGTCATCTGAAGCATCACTTCAGACTGCCCTGTATTGCAGCCATTACTGTCAATTGTAATAGCCAGGATACCACAATAACTTGTTATGCACATGTCAAAAGGGTACACAATATTATGCAGTTTTGAAGACATAACATTCCTTCAAAACATCAGAAAACACTAACGCAGTGATGCAGCATCACACCTCAGAAGACTCGGGCCTTCAAGCTGGTAAAGACTGTGCCTATTTCATTAAAAACATCAGACCAATACTATCTTCATTCCTTCATTTAGTAGTCTGTCTTATGACAGGTCCAAAGCCTCTTCCAAAGCGAGCTCTCCACATAGTGCGATCCAGAGCTTCCTCTTTCAAATGAGAGTATCATCTCCTTTCCTTAAGGTCATCCAATAGCTTCCTACATCTTCTTCCTTGTCTTCCTGTCACTTCTATCCCCCCTTGTATCTTTCCTTCAGTAACCCGTTGTAGAATGCAGTTTCGACGCAAAATATGACCAATCCAGTTCGCCTTCCGTTTACGTATTTCACATAGGATATTCATCTGCTCCTTGACTCTAAGTAGTACATCTTCATTTCTCATATGATCAGTCCAACTGATATTTTCCATCCTCCTCCAGCACCACATTTCAAAACTTTCCACGTGTTTCTGATCTACTGCCCGAAGCGTCCAAGTTTCAGCACCATATAAAGCTATGCTCCAAACGTAGCACTTCACTAGCTTCTTCCTCAATTCCAAGTCCAATGTGCTAGTAAAAAGTGTCCTCTTCTTGTTGAATGCAGCTTTAGCCATAGCAATACTACACTTAATTTCACAAGTACAGCTTCCATTCTGCCAAAATAAAAATAGACTATAGAACTGTATTTGGATATCAGGTAAGGCTAAATATTATCAAAGTTTTATTTATTCACCAACTGATGCACTAGTGAGTTGTCCTAAAAACCAGTATTAAAAATAGACTATAGAACTGTATTTGGATATCAGGTAAGGCTAAATATTATCAAAGTTTTATTTATTCACCAACTGATGCACTAATGAGTTGTCCTAAAAACCAGTATTAAAATTTACATTAAAAAAGCTGCAACATGTTTCAATGCAGTCACTCCATTATCAGGGAGGGCATTAATTCATGCTTACTCAGTTACAGTTGTTAAAAAAGTCCATTAAAATACATTGGTGTGTGGTTAATATGGTGGTGGTGTGGCTGCAGCCACACCACCACCATATTAACCACACACCAATGTATTTTAATGGACTTTTTTAACAACTGTAACTTCAGTAAGCACGAATTAATGCACTCCCTGATGATGGAGTGACTGCAACGAAACATGTTACAGCTGTTTTAATGTAAATTTTAATACTGGTTTTTAGGACAACTCATTAGTGCATCAGTTGGTGAATAAATAAAACTTTGATAATATTAAGATGCATGGTATGAATGTAAAAAAAAAAAACCTACCTAAGTTTCAATAACTCTTACATCAGTGCTCAATATATATATTTTCTCTCATCATCCATCATTCTTATAATACATACAATTCTGAACTTACAGATGATTTTGCCTTATTAAACTACTGTACAGATATAATGCTTGCAGTCAAACTGTCTCTTGAAGGCTGTTAGTTTGCCACAAACAATTTCTAGCCCTTCAGTAAGAAAATGTCAGTAGCAAGTTACATTTTGGGGACAAAAATTTCTTCATTGGGCAGTATTACCAAAACATTTACAAAAAAAAAAAAAAAAAAAAAAAAAAAAAAAAAAAAAAAAAAAAAAAAAAAAACAGGAAATATTAAATATTTCAATATTATTTGTCACAACAAAATTTGATCTGCATGATAACTGAATGCATGGCAGAAGATAAACACTTATCTGCTTGGTCAGTCACACAGCATTACATTAACAGAGTACTCTAATATTAGTGCCTGAAGTTACTTTAAAAAACAATACCAAGAGAAAAGAGGCCAAATTATTGAAAAATGAGCAAAGCTGAAGTTAAGAAATAACTTTCAGTAACCCTTTAGTGAAACAAGGGTTTAAATTCCAACTAATCCCCATTTCTCATTGCTAACCTACACTGAACAAGACAATATTTTGAGTGTGGATCACACTACTGAGAGGGCTGTACCTTCTAAGTTTCTGCTCAGCAAAGAGAACATATAACAGGGAGGATAAACACATTGCAGTTGGAAAAACTTGAGGTCCAGAAGTTACAATTTCATTATACATGCACAAAATATAAATAAATAGAACAGTAAAACATGAGTTTGTGATATTTCAAGACAGTGACTATAAAGGCACAAGCACTGGAGCAGTAGGGAAGAATGTGCAAAAGACACTGATAAAATCCATCACAAGCATGCAATTTTAAACAAGTAAGTTCTCAGACTTTCCATGCAGTTAAAACAAATCTACAGGCACTTTCTTTCGAGTTGCCACCGGAAACCATTATAACAGGTATATCAAATTCAGAAGGCAATCTTCTTCACAATATTCTAATATATATCCAACAAGATGCAACATTACACAGTTTATTTTATCTGGAAACTGCTCTACACGTTTTGGGTGGTACCACCACCCATCATCAGGAGCGCAAACAACTGGCATACGCCACCCACAGCACACTCAAACCAATTCCAACTCTTCCATGATAGCAGCAGTTAGCAGTAAATGTGTGACAAATACCAGATGCTGTGGATACAGTTGTTTGCGCTCCTGATGATGGGTGGTGGTACCACCTGAAATGTGTAGAGCAGTTTCCAGATAAAAATAAACTGTGTAATGTTGCATCTTGTTGGATATATATTAGAATATTCTTATGATGCACGGACCCATGAACGTTAAATTCTATGTAACAATATTTTGAATTTAATTTCTACATCCCCACTGTGCACTTTGTATCATCATAATCATAACTGCTAAGATTATACTGAACATTCAATGCACAAACTTGCCATCTCCTGTCTCCATTTGTAGCTATGTATCCACAGGTAACCCTTCTACTGCTTCACTATTATATAGACAACACACACTGAAGCAGAGTTACCCATCACTGCTGTTCACTGCTGACACCTTCTGGCCCTGTAATTAATAACATCTGCCCCCCCCCCCCCC
>Ga0268261_10003797_pt1 | contig 11173 bp, 7 predicted proteins | sample TergutNc150P1_FD_190353 | JGI IMG/M metagenome (GOLD analysis project Ga0268261, IMG submission 190353) | Nasutitermes corniger P1 segment gut microbial community from laboratory colony in Florida, USA - Nc150 P1 (SPAdes) (version 2) | ecosystem: Host-associated > Arthropoda: Insects > Digestive...
ATATATATATATATATATATATATATATATATATATATATATATATATGACATTAGTCGCCTAAGGGTTAAAAATGAATACGTCAGAACTGATTTTAGATATGTAGATACTAATACATAACACTAGCACGCGTAACAATGAATTGAATGGTATGACCTTCATTAAAGTTGTTGTCGATGGCTTCGTGGGTACAGGGAGTTCCTTAATTAGATATTGTAACGGTCATAAGAAATAAACATATCGCAAATTAAAGAAGGGCCTCGATTATTTTTAACAAAAGTTACTCATTTGATTTAAAACATAATAAATTTTAAATTAGCCGTTACAGAAATATACACGTGTTTGCTGATCCGCTGGGAGCTGGCCAAGGTCCGCGGAGCACACTTTGAGAACCGTGGTGTAAGAGGTTACAATGTTTTCTCTTCTTAGTCCCCATGGGCGAATTTTGTCGTAGGTTGAAATGTGTTACGCTCGAAAGCTTCATGAGCCAGTAATAAACATTCGTAATTGCATACAAACAATTGTGGCAAAATAGGTGCGATAACAGCAGATTAGTTTCTCTTTGTGTATTCCACACAACACTCACTATGTGGTTTTCCTCTATTGGCCTGTCAGCGGAAGTGCATGCCGTAAGTAGGCAGCTGTACGGCAGCCAGCATGCAGTTGTGTTCATTGACGTTTGAAAAAAAGAAAGAAATGACACTCTCTACTCACTCGGCAACCGGTTTGAACCAGTTTGAAAGTTCACTCAACATCGGGGTCTTGCATCAAATTCCATGTCATTCATGGGGCAGCCCCCAGTATGAGCTGTGCGGTTCAGCACGGTTATCATTCAATTGTATGTTACGTAAAGCGGCGCTGTGGCAACGAACAAATTGCCTGAAGAGTTAACTGTTTTTTACTTGAATTTAGGTAGTACACCTTTCGAATCTCGGCCGGGAAAGTTGTGGAAGCACCACTGTATAAAATCTGGAAAACACATCATTTATTGCAGCTCTTTAAATTCATATTTGTAATACAACTACATCATTCGTGTTCAACATGATAATTCTATATTTTTATGCAATAAATTTATTTAAAATGTTGTGTACCTATTATAAAATTTGGTCCTGTACCCCACTTTAGTGTACCACAGTAAATGAAACTATTCCAGTGTTCCTTGAACACCAAAAGTACAAGAGTCGCTTTTCTGCAACAGTCCCCATATTCTGGGAAGAAGGAAAAAGAACATGAATGCCAAGTTATGTTTTCATGCTCAACTCTGTATATAGTGCCGATATTGTGAATTGCATTACATGCTGTAGGGAAATGCATATAACCTGTTATTCCTTTGAAGTTCAGTTATTACGCCATTAATGCATCATGAGAAGCACACATCTCCATTGCAAAACTGACCAGTTAATACCGTGTATGGAAATAATGACTGTTCATTCCAGGCAGCACACCAAACCCATACAAATGCTACAGGTAAAATGCAGAATTTCAAAATGTCAAAGTAGATAGTGCGTAAAAGTTACCACTGTGGATGTAAGGTGAAGCTCATCCATATAATACATTAGAACTGATTATTACCTCCAAACACCCCCCCCCCTCCCCCCAGGAAACTCAAAGTTCATGTTGGGCTAATAGCAGGAAGTTGTTTTAGAATACAAAGGAGGTCATAAAATATTTGTTGTTACAAATTCAGCAATAAATTTTTATATTTGAGACTTCTTCATACTTCTAGTTACTGTCACTGAGCTATGTTTAGGTGTTTCTTCTCCCTGAAATAAGAATCACAAGCACAATGATTCAAAATTCCAAACCCAGTACTTCCGAATTTTCTCAAAACAGCCAGATTTAAGCCTAGAAACACATGAGTAAATTTCAAAGACAGTATAACAAATCAAGATCTGCTGTTAATATGCTTTGTCCATCGTTAAATTTCAGAAATTTTGGCACAAAAACCAAAAAACAGTGTCTTCAGGGATTCTGTGGTCTCTGAATCCTGCGATCCAGCCATAAAAAAGGGTTACCATCTGTTGTGCTTCCCTACTTTTCCTAAAAGTAACTGTGTAGATGCAAACATGTGCCACTCAGTTATTTCCAAATTTAAGTATCAAATTTTGCATATTTTATAAACTTATATGTATTTACTAAGAGAATATCGCCTTAAAAAAAAAAAAGCAAACATCTGATAGTGGATTGATGTGTTTGTTACAGAACTATGATGGACTGATTGTACGTTCTGATACCAAGGTGACAGCTGATGTATTTGCAGCTGCTACGTCTCTCCGTGTAGTTGGTCGGGCCGGCACGGGTGTTGACAACATTGACATCGCAGCAGCCACAAGAAAAGGCGTGATAGTTCTCAAGTGGGTAACCATAACATCTTGTTTTGTATTCGTTGGTCTTGAAAGGTCTTCCAAATTATTCACATGACTGTGTGCAGTGTAGGAATGAAAATAATAATCTACCTTTGTTTTTTGCAGTACACCTGGAGGGAACTCAGTCAGTGCATGTGAGCTGACATGTGCCCTCATAGCAGCTTTGGCAAGGTCAGTATCAAAATGAGTTCCATTATCTTTAATGCTCTGCTGTAATTTGTATAGTATACACAGAAAATGGCCTTTTAGGAATAAATTTAAGTATTTAGAATGCTAGGCAAATTAGTAGGTAAAGATTCACTGGTTCTGAGCAACACATCATGAAAGTATATGGTGGGGGGTTGAGAAAGGAAAGTCTTTTACACACTACAGACCTTGACAAAATGTGACACAGAGTGGTTGCATTAAATATCTGTGTAACTGTAAAGGAAATAACTTGTAGGATAGGTGATTGTGTGCGTTGCATTGGCATCAATAGCTATTGGGCCCCCAAGGCTTATAATTACAATGGTCAGGCAGTAATTACAATGGCTGCCCCTAACATTAGTCATGAACAATTATATATTTAATTTTCTTTTACTGTATCTCAGTAATTTAAAATTGAGCATAAACAAATCCCATTTTCCATTTAAAATATTCAGTTTACCTTCCTTTGGACTCTGTTGCTAAGGACAGCTGTACAACTTGCCCCCCTCCCTTTCCTCCTCCATCTAGTCCCTGGTGTGCTGCACAGGTGTTTGAACATAGTGGCAAACAGAAAAGTGACTGTAATTACAGTAAATCTAACCATGGTTGATGAAACACTGACAAACAGCACATATTTTCCTTCTTTCTCCAAAAGGCAGTTCCTCAATAACATGCACCTCAACTTCACTTTGTTATGCAACCCTCTTGCATTTCTAATTTAGTTTACAGAATTACATTTATTGACTCTCTTACTGTAAGTAACTTATGTCCAAAAACATACATTAAAGCAAATATATGTGTCTCAAGTGGAATTAGGACTTGTGATAAAAGTGTGTGCCAATCCTAGATCATGAAGCTGCTATGATTAGCAAGGAATACAGCATAAAAGAAAAATGAAATAATAGCATAATGGTAGTAATTCAGATCACATTATTTGCTACTAAATGAAGTCGTCATCATCATCATTATCGTCGTCATCATCATCATCACCACCACCACCACCACCACCACCACCACCACCATCATCATCATCATCATCATCATCATCATCATCATCATCATCACATAGTCTGTCTTACCATTGCCTCTTCCAAAGCAAGTTCTCTAGACAGAATGATCTTCACTTTTTCCTTAAGGTCATCTAGTAGCTACTCATATCTTCTTCATCATCTTCCCATACCTTCTGTCTTTCTAACAATAATATGTTGTAGAAGGCAGTTCTTATGCAAGATGTAACCAATCAACTTAGCCTTCATTTTCTTCTATGTAGAGATGTCCTATTCCCCCTAGACTGTATGGAATACTTCTTCATTTTTCACATGATCTGTCCAACTGATCTTCATCCTTTTTTAGCACCACATTTCAAATCTTCAAGGTACTTTTTCATATACTCTCTGAAGTGCCAAAGCTTCAGCACCATAAAAGGTATGCTTCAGAATTAGCATGCCACTAGTGTTGTCCTTAAATATAAGGCCAATTTGCTGCAGATTATACATTAATCAAAACTGGAAGAGTGAATTGTGGTAGCAGCACTTGTACAAAGCAACCACCTTTATTCAGAATGCTTATTCACCTAAAATCTCTTACCATTTGTAATTTTAGGATCACTGTTCTCAATGAAGACTTTTATAGAAACATGATGACTGCAAACAAATTGTCCTTTTATTATGCAGGAATGTGGCCCAAGCCTCCCAGTCACTCAAGGAAGGTCGCTGGGATAGGAAGATGTACACGGGATCGGAACTATCTGGAAAAACGCTAGCTGTGTTAGGTCTTGGCAGAGTTGGACGTGAAGTTGCTACAAGAATGCAGGCTTATGGCATGACAGTAAGTGATTTTCCATGTCCTGTGTTATAATCCAGAAACTAGACAGAAATAAAGAAGAATGATTTCTTCAGGCACTGTGGCAGCAGATACCCTCACCGCTATCAGAAAGAGTACCATAGTCCACTTCATGTCTGTTAGCATGATTGCTGTATGAACGTAAAACTTCATTCCAGCCTTATTTTGAGAACAAACTGTTAAAATATGTGAAACTAATATGAAGGAACCAGATGACAACTTTTCAGCTTACTCATGCAATATAATGTATCTTTTTCTTTCTAGACAATTGGTTTTGATCCAGTGGTTTCTGCCGAGTCTGCTAAGCAGTTCAATGTGGAAAAGATGGAACTGGAGGAAATATGGCCCCTTGCAGACTACATCACTGTTCACACTCCACTCATACCACAGACAAGAAGTGAGTGTAATACCTAAATGAAATATCAGCATGGTGTACTATGAAAAACAATGTGCAATTGGGAATGATGGTAGTAAGTTATAATTGTATTTTGTAAGTTTAAGTGCAGATTAAATTTTGAGAATGCTTCCAACTCTTCAAATGGGAAGGTTTTATCTTCCACTTTCTTGTCTAACAAGTGAATGATTAAAGTATACAAAACTATAATTTTACCTCCTGTTTCATATTATTATGAAACTTGGCCTTGTTAGGGGTATGTAACAATAGAGAGTCAGGGCATTTTAGCACAAAATCCTAAGGTAGACAGTGTATGGGATGTGGGATGCATTTGTATTAATTTTTTTTAATTATTAATTGTAATTATAATTTGAAATGGGGTGTGACTGTGACCGTTTGGAAACTGTTTTAATAATAACTCTAGAACATTTTGATCTAACATAGTTACAGTTTATGAACTGTTACAGGAAGTGTGTAAATACAGTAGAAGATGGGAGGGATATTTAGCTGATGGATAAGAATTGAGAAATGCCTATAATAATGTAGTTAAAAACTGAAAGGAAAAGACCTATGTATAGATGTAGGATAACACCGGGTCATTATTTTATCTATCAACTATTGTTTGCTGCATTCTGTTAACTCGTTTATTGGTTTAAGGCAACCCAGTCAGCTGACTGCTCTGCTGCACAGCAAAGTAGTGGCAGGGTTGTCAGATAAAATAATTTTCTTATATTAAAATGGATCCTGATAAATAAATTTTGAGGGCATGAAAAGGATTAAATTGGTTCAGGACAGGATTACAGTCATGGGTTCTTGAGAACATAGTGAAGATTTCATTGAAGTTTTAATGAGGGAAAGAAATTTCTTTATCACATGAATGGTTATCTGCTGCTAAGGGAGAACTGTGTTCTATGGTGTGAGTGAGTTGTGCAACATGTTATTATGGATTTTTTGTCTCAGAAATTATTATAGAGTGTCATAATTTCAACGTAAATAGGTTCAACATACTACATGATTACTGCAATTGTGAATTCTAGTGGTGTTTCTTCCTTTCTTTTGTGAAATATTTCTGTTACTTGTACTTCCTACTAAATTTGTTGATGTACTTGTTTCAGATTTAATAAATGAGATGGCACTGAACAAATGTAAGCGTGGTGTGAGGATAGTTAATGTTGCCAGAGGAGGCATCATAGATGAAGGAGCTCTGCTTGATGCAATTAAGGTATAATAAAAGATATAAGAGGAGAATGACATAAAAATATGCTGCATCAAATATTAAGAATTGGTTTTTTCCAGAGGACCTGGATTCAATTCTGAGCCCATTGTGATTTAGGTATCCATTTTTGTTCACCGAGTCCTTCCCAATAACACAACAGTGCCTAGAAACAGGCCATGACATTTATCCTGAGACTCATGATATTCAAGGTGAAGATTTGAAGACGTGTGGGTTGTCACTGTGTAGTCCGATACATGTTTACCAACATTTAAGAAAAACATACTGCCATCAGGTTCATGAAGTTGGAGGTGATATGGTACTCTGAGATGTTGGTAAGCATGTATCAGACTTTACAGTGACAACCCAAAAGACTGCTATGTGAATTACAAATTCATCATTTACACTCATTCTGCTATTAAATGTGGTACGATCCATAAAGATGAAATTTGTACATTATATTTTGGTAAATGCAGTAAGTCGATTAAGTATGGATAAGAATACAGATACATATGCATTTGCTACACACCGCTTTTTATCAGGATACAAACAAAAATGCGTATGCCAATGTTTGGCAATGTGGCATCCTTTGTTGACCTGGAGCTCAATAGCAGATACAAATATAGTTATATATTGAGGAGATAATTAGTAGTGTAAACACAATACGGTTTGGAGTCCTACATTATGCTACTGAAAAGAGTACAAACAGTAGAAGTATCATACTGGGTGGACACACACATTATTAGTCCTTTTATTTGAAAGATGTATTTTGTTAAGGTGTAGAATGGATTAATCTGAGTCCGCAAAGGGACCAGTAGACAGACTCCTGTGAACTTGGTAATGAATCTTTGAGTTCTGTTAAAAGAATGGGAATTAATGAAATCTTAGACCTTATGAGGAGTATATTTTGTCTCTTAATGATTTGTAATATGATAAAGTTTGTTAATTGTGCTAATTTAAGCCTGAGCTTGATGTAGTGTATAACAAAGGACCATCATAAATACCTTTTAACACAGACCCTTCCCCACTACCAACAGAACCACTAAAGATGGATGTAGTGACCAGATGGACATTACTTTTCCATTCCTTGGTTATGTTATGCATTCCGTGCAAAGAAATAAAAGCTTTACTCTTCGTGTTTGGTTATATGGCAAAAGGTTGAAAGTGGTGTTTCACATTTAGTTAACAAACTATAAAGATTTCTTTATTAAAATCCAAATGATGCACTCTTTGTAATTATATCAACATTAAAATAGTTTAAAATTACATTACACACTCCGACATGTTTCGGTCCACGCAGGGTCCATCCTCAGGGAGTTCCTTAGTACTTAGCTGAAACTATTTATATGGTTTTATGTGCACATCAGTGTAGATGCAGTCAATGTTATGGCAGCATATCAACCTGTCGTGTTGACATGTGTACACTGTGGAGGTAGGATAGAGGTAGGATAGAGATAGGAATTCCCTGAGGATGGTCCCTGCGTGGACCGAAACATGTTGGAGTGTGTAATGTAATTTTAATCTATTTTAATGTTGATATTAATTACAAAGAGTGCATCAGTTGGATTTTAATAAAGAAATCTTCATATCGAGAATGCACGGTGCAAATATAAAAATTAACAAACTATGTTCCAGAATGGTCAATGTGCTGGGGCTGCACTGGATGTGTTCTGTGAGGAACCACCAAAATCTGCTGTTACTTTGGAACTTATCAAGCACCCTGCTGTTATTGTAACACCTCACCTGGGTGCTAGCACAAACGAAGCTCAGCTAAGAGTAGCAGTGGAGATTGCTGAACAGTTTGTGGCACTAGCAGCCAACTGCCCTGCTGCTGTGAGAGCTCGCTATGCAGTCACTGGAGTGGTCAATGCCCCTGTGCTGGCTGCTGCCATGATTCCAACAAACACACCTTGGATATCACTGGGGAAGGAGCTGGGCAAATTGGCTGCTAAAATGATCCAAGATATAGTGCCTGGGACAAACATATGCATCAAAACTAGAGGTAAGCATGCCCATTGATTGCTGATAAACTTAAGCATGTTATCCACCTGCCAAGTTACATAACGTAGCCTTGAGTGATTTCTAAATAATGAATTGGAAAGTACATGGAAGGAGCAACTCATACTTGTTTTAGGATGCTATCCTAGGAGACTAGTTGAAAGCCTGATAAAAACCACAAACAACCTTTCAGGACAGAATCTTGAATGATTTTGAGCCTAAAATCTCTAAGACATGCAAAATGAATACCAATCAACCATGATTCATAAAGAAAAATCCAACAAGATGCAACAATGTATCAAAATTTTTATTATTCCATGTTTACATGAAGCTCAACATGTTTCAGGTGACACACTGCCCATCATCAGGAGCCTAAAACTGCACTGGCAGCCTCTGGTTTTTCATACGTGGTAGATTGTTGGATGTGTAGTTGGTGGACGTTGTCAGGCACAGTATACCGTGCCTGACACAGACACAGTATACTGTGCCTAACAACGTCCACCAACTACACGTCCAACAACCTTCCATGTATGAAAAACCAGATGCTGCCAGTGCAGTTTTAGGCTCCTGATGATGGGAGGTGTGTCGCCCCAAAACATGTTGAGCTTCATGTAAATATGGAATAATAAAAATCTTGATACATTGTTGCATCTTGTTGAATTTTTCTTTATGAATTGTACTATAATGCACGGATCCACGAACATCAAGTTTAATCAACCATGATCTTTGGTAGGTGAACACATTAGGTTGGACGAAGGATAGTATAGTGGCTGTAGTGATTGGGCTTTGAACTAGAAAATCTGGGGTTCGAATCCCAGCAGAGGTGAGGGATTTTGCTGCTCAGAAACATCCAGACTGGCTCTGGGGCCCAGACAGCTTCTTATACAAGCGTCCTGGTCGAAAAGCTGCCAATGTGTAAAGTGACCACTCACCTGAGTATAATGCTGAGGTTAAGAATAAGTGGCACTCTAACTCTTCTCCCCTTGTATGCATTACTAGTGTGGACTGGGACAACTTTACCTTCATACTTTATAACACATTAGGGTGCATAATGGTCATGTATCATCTGCTGAAGTTACTCAATATCAGTCATCTAGCTCTTGTTCTCTGAGACTATAATAAACATCCAGAATGTATAACCCAATGTAATGCCATCTACAGAACCCACAGTGTAGAACTACTTCCGGTATATCTACAATACATGTTGTAAGATTCTCTGTGGATGGAAAAAGTTGGGATCCAAAATTTAACTGTGGTACATTGAGTTCCATGGTATAGTGATCTCTGTTTTTGTGACACCTACATTATCCATATTTTTAAGCACTTTGCTGTTTCCATGCTTTATTTTACTTCTGAAGTAAGGCATAGTATTTGGTAATCATTAATTTAGTGATCATAATTAAGCCTATAGTATCAATGTTTAATTATAACAGGTATTCACAGAAGGCTCTCAGTGCATTCAGTTTTCACCTGAAACTTTCATGTTGGTATGTTTATTAGGTCCTGGTATGGAAAACAGGAAGTTCTTGGGTACTGCAGTCCTCGTTGGAATGCTGACAGGACACACTAAAAATGGACTTAATCTTATTAATGCCCCAACTCTTGGTAAGGATGCTGGAATAGAAGTGTCAGAGTCCTATGAAGGCCACAGTGACATGCCCATGGTCACTGTGACAGTGTCCCAAGGCAAGAGTGTTTCACATTTATTGCAAGGTATGTTACACTACTCAACAGCTGTTATTCCACTAATCATGCCTTCTACAAAGTGTGATAATATCCATGACATTCTTCAATGTCTGTTATTCCAACCACACTATATACCTTGCAACACAATTACATTCATTACATTATTCAGTGGTTATTATTCCACCAATCTTGACATGTACTGTGCAGTACGATTTCATTATTCAGTGGTAATTATTCCACTAATCTTGATGTGTATTGTGCAGTATGATTTCCCTATTCAGTGGTTATTATTCCACCAGTCTTGATGTGTATTGCACAGTATGATTTCATTATTCAGTGGTTATTATTCCACTAATCTTGATTTGTATTGTGCAGTATGATTTCATTATTTAGTGGTTATTATTCCACTAATCTTGATGTGTATTGTGCAGTATGATTTCATTATTTAGTGGTTATTATTCCACTAATCTTGATGTGTATTGTGCAGTATGATTTCATTATTCAGTGGTTATTATTCCACTAATCTTGATGTGTATTGTGCAGTATCATTTCATTATTCAGTAGTTATTATTCCACCAATCTTGACATTTACTATGCAGTAAGATTACATTCATCGCACTGTTCAACAGCTGTTAATCTACAATACATTAAGATGATTTAACCTATGTCACAGTTTTGTAAAGCAAATTGTGAGGTTATCCAGACCGAAAAGCACAATGAGTTTACTTCTTTCCTTCTCACATTTACACATATTCAGTCATGATTAACATTAAACATATACTTCAATGTTACAGGAACTGTGCGAGCAGATGAACTGCCATACTTGTTAACGATTGACGATGCAAGCTTTGGACCAGCCGGTGTGCTGCTGACTAATAGCATTTATCTATTCCAATGCCAGAACTGCACAACAAATTTAACAGCTATAATCACAGAACTTGCATCCAAGGGTGTCAACATTTCAAATGTCACTACAGCAACTGGCAAGAATGTGTGGGTTGCTGTCAGGACTGCTGACGAATTCACTCATGACACTACTATCCCTGGAATAATTACATTCTAATTGCTGGCATTAGTCGGGAAAATTAAACTTCAACATAAACTGTACCATGTCACACAAATTTATGATATTATTACATCTCCACTAGTCTATTTCTGCAAAATGAAATAGCTTTCATACACATTATGTATGTTCACTAGTGGAAGTTCCAATGAAAACAATTGTAGATTGGCCAAGTCACCTTTTCATTAATACAGATCTCATATGGGTGACAAGTCAAGATTTGTCTGCATTTTTAAATCTAAAACAGCTTTTATACAGTGTCTGTATTCATATTTTTAACCCTTAGGTGACTAATGTCATATATATATATGGAGCACCCATTCTTGATGTTTCTAGATCACACACGACGATGCAGCACAGTCGGTAGGACTCCTCTGGACGAGTGATCAGCTCGTCGCAGAGACCTCTACCTGACAACACACGAC
>Ga0268261_10003798_pt1 | contig 11173 bp, 5 predicted proteins | sample TergutNc150P1_FD_190353 | JGI IMG/M metagenome (GOLD analysis project Ga0268261, IMG submission 190353) | Nasutitermes corniger P1 segment gut microbial community from laboratory colony in Florida, USA - Nc150 P1 (SPAdes) (version 2) | ecosystem: Host-associated > Arthropoda: Insects > Digestive...
TGATTCTGCTGACACACAAACGTGATGCACCACAGTTCTATGATTCTGCTGACACACAAACGTGATGCACCACAGTTCTATGATTCTGCTGACACACAAACGTGATGCACCACAGTTCTATGATTCTAATCACTGTGAATTGCATTTCGTCACCTACTACATTTGTTGCCGCAGATTTTGTTGTTACAAATTTGGTATTGTACATTTTCCTTGCCATCAGTAGACCCATATGTAAAAATGTATTTATTTCCAAATAGCTGCAGCTATTATTGGTTAAAATTGTATATTATTACTCTCTACATGTTTCGGCAAATGCTAATAGACACCCGCGTTGTAAAGTATATTTGGTAAATAGTATATTGTAAAAGGGAAAAGTTCAATTATCAATATCTGATATGAACCAGTCACACGTATTAGGTTACAATTCTGCAGTATAATAGTGTTTGTATTTCCGTTGCATCCAAACATCAAAAAGTAAAATGTTCTCTTCGATCCTAAGTGAATCATAATACAGTACTCTCATAGCAACAATTATGTGTACTTGGCAAAGGAACACTCGAAACATTTTAGAAGAGAGCCTATTAACCTTCGATCGGCAGCCAGAACACAGCGAGCATGTTATTAAATCTCCTGGGATAGCTGGTAATTTAAATAGCTTTGCACATTTTGTTCTCTGACGAAGACAGTTCAGTCAAAACAATTCTGTCAAATCCATCCCGTAAAAGCCTCTGATGAATAACAAGGTATTTGGCCCGCTTAGTAAATGTCACATTTATTTAAACCAAAACTCCCAGTTAATATGGTAGCAGAAGAGAATTTTTACGTTTGGAACTCCTTGGCACTGAACAGAAATACTGTTGAGCGGAGCGGACATCACCACGTGTTCTGCGATCATTAACAAACAATGAAGGCATGATGAATAGAATTATTTTCAAATTCTCGCGTGCAGCAAGGTTCCCGAGTGCACATATTTGCCGATCTGACTTAAGTCTCTAAGCCTCCACAGAGCCGATCCCGGTGGGCGGTCTAAGGCGTAGGTCTGCCGCCCCATGACTTCTGGGATCGTGGGTTCGCATTTCGCAGAAGGCATGGATGTTCTTCTCTTGTGTTTGTTGTGTGTTGTGCGGGTAGCGGCATCTGCGACGGACTGGTCACTCGTCCTACCAGGTGTGTGTGACATATCTGTGTGATCCAGAAATCTAAAGAAAAAATGGCCTAAGCTCAATTAGGACTGCCGCACCACAGAAAACCCTCCAAACATCTCAAGTTTATTTGTTACGAATTATGATTGGTTTCCGGGACTTCCTATGGTTCGGAACATCTTTCTTTCTGTAAATCTGTCATTGAGTATCGTTCCCAAATGCATCAAGTGTAAATTTCTTGTTACTGGTCGCTATATCACGTAATGCGGTGAAAAGGTGCCGCCAACAAAACGTACGACCCTTTTTTTCCCCTGCACTATCTGTTACAGCAAACATTTTCATTCCACTTGCATAACATCGGCCTGTCCCTGGGGACAATGACGGATTTAGATCGCTCAGTCAGCCACAGTTGTTTGGACCGTCAAAATATCAAAATGAGGCAACGGCCCTTGACCTTTCTGCAACTGAACCATGTCCCTCAGCGGTCAGAGTGGTGCGCAGTACGGTTGCAGGCAGTTTCATGGTAATAGCAATTTCGTACTTGGCGGTGGTACTAGTAGCAGTTGTAGTAGTAGTAGATCAGCAGAAGCAGCTGTAGTAGTAGTAGTACTAGTACTAGTAGTAATAATAGCAGGAGCAGTTTTAGCAGTAATTTAACACTGAAGGTATTAACATTCGTGTTCAAAATGTTACTAAACCTGCTTTTCCCAAACACATATGTTACATATGTAGCCAGAGCGAATAATACTGGATAGCTTTATCGGTATATTGATTAGGTCATGTGCTGGACGACTGACGAACCGAGGTTCCATTGCCGACATGTGCAACGACATATTCCCTTATCCTCTGCATCCAGACCTGCTCTGAGGCTTGCCTAGCTGCTATTCGCTCAGCACGGTGGAAGGAGGGTACACAGGCCGGAATGCAAAGCTGACTGCTCGTCTTCACTTAATGCAGAGGTTAAAAATACCGGAGATATAGCACCAATGCCCCATACGACTTAACGGCATGTACAGGAATAGCTTTAACTTTTAATTTACCTACGTCAACTGAACTAAAATTGTTATCGTCTCAGTTTAGGTTCAGATACAAAGCAGAAGTTTTCCTCTCTTACACACAGTTCGACTCCTCATAGTTAAAAAAGAAATTTCACGTATCAACAGCGTGATATAAGTACGGACTCAGGACAGAAGGCTCAGAAAAATAAAAGGCAGTAGCTTGTTTAAACTCGATAGTTCTAGAATCTGGTCATTGCCTGGACGTGTAAAGCTCGAACAATCACCTCCACAGTGCCGAGGTCATGAACGGTTGGAGGTTTATCTCCACTCCCATACTTGCCTTCATGCCGTGCTTAGGAACTTCACTTCTGCTTTCAATGACGTAAAGCCTGGAAACCAATCAATCAACCACAAGCCGTGAAAGCGTACAGAAAAATGACAATCTTCTAAAGCAAGGAATACCCGTGTTAGGTGTTTTGGACAAAAGAGTAGTTGAAATGAGCTGTACAGACATAAAGCTGTGTGTCACAAGGCTACCTTCTCACAAAATTCAGGGATTTATGTGATACAGATGGCAGTCACGAAAACTCTGCATTACCAAAGAAGTAAATGGTTCTTTCTGGGACGTTTGTGAAGCTTGCTTTTAGGTTTAAAATACGTTTTGTATCATGAGGATGGAGGGAGGATGTTTCTTCGAACTTTTGGTAACCAATGAGGAGACTACTGGGTGTTCGCAACATTGCCGTTCAACGCTGCTTGAACCTCATCTCTGAAACGCGTTTTTGGTTGCCTGATAAATAATATACAAGGTTCAGTTAGAAAATAATTTTAAAATTCATATGCATATTTCAGAATCTTTAATTTCAACTGTAATTGGAACAGCTCACATTTAACTGTACTGCTGTCCCACTACTTTACCACATAGGCGCCGCCACAAATAAACCATTCATCATAGCGTGGGACGACCTTTCCTATTTCCCGTTCACATCAGTCCGTGTCCTGTGTTATCAGTCATCGTGTCACAACTGTTTCATCCTAGGAATTATGTTCAAATGTGTGGCCGCAAAGATTTACCTTCAGTGCTGGAAGCACATGATAATCAGTGGTTGATAAATTCCCCAGTCATAATCACAAATAGTGTTTGGTTTAGTTAGGAAATTATGTGCCATGTGAACATCCGAGTTTGGTATTACGCCGTTTGCCCGTGTAACGGGGGTGGTTGTTTCCTTTGGCGGTCTGGGGCTCGTTAGGGGTAGATGTGACCTAGACTATTTTACGTCTACATATCCCAAGTGATGTATGTTTCCCAGGGTTTCCCACCAAAACCCTGTATGCACCTCCCCTCTCTTCACACATTCCACATGCCAAGCCAATCTCATTCCTTTCAGTTCATCACCCGAATAATATTTATTGAGGAACACAGATCATTAAGCTCCTCACTATGATATCTCCTCCATTACCCTGTTACCTCGTCCTCCTTAGGCCCAAAAATCTTCCTCAGCGCCCTATATTCGAACATCATTGGCCTACGTTCCTCCCTCAGTGTGGACCAACTTTCACACCCACATAAAACAACAGGCAAAATTATAGTTCTGTGCACAGTAATACTTATATTATTTGATACCAAACGGGAACACAAAAAGTCTGATATATATTTTTTTTATAAATGCGATTTTAATCTATTAGGTCGTTCCCAAATACCTGAACTTTAACCACACTTCCAAAGGTCTCTGCCGCTCAGAACAACACAACACAGAATTACGCAAACATACATCGGTATCCCTAGCGGCACTCGAACTCACGGTCCCAATGTTGGAGCAGTCCAAAAACAAACAACCACGGTTTGATTTGACACCATCACATCGTAACACAAGCAATAACAGATTAAATCAAAATAATCCTAAAAAACAATTCATAATAGCAAGGACGATGATTTATAACTGTAATAACAAACATTGTACGCTACATATAATATAAAAATAGCAACACCAACACTGGGTACATTCGATTGGTAAGATCGTAATTTTTCTCAGCCCCTCTAGTACGGCTGCTGCTACTAGTGTACAATACGCCATATCGTCTATCCACATGGCTCTACATTCTTATAGTAACCCCCTCATTTGTAGCAACGAAAGACTATGTCGGTTTGGCCTAGTTCAGTACGCAACACTAAATAAGAAGAGAGAACAGGCCTATGCAGCTTCGCAATATAAAACATTTTGGCTCCGAAATAGGAACGTTCAAATTATGAAGCGTCGAACACACAGGTCCAGACTAGCACAGGTCAGCGTTCACGCCGAGGTTACGTAGCGTCACATAATGAAAATTCTGTGTGTGTGTGTGTGTGTGTGTGTGTGTGTGTGTGGGGGGGGGGGGGGAATTTATACTGTTTTTATTTAGTATTCTTGGATGTGTCAAACTTTCTGTCTAATAGCTACCGGGAAAAATCACCCAAGTCGCGAAGATTACGGTCATGTGGGACGTGACGCAGTGTAGTCTGGTACAAATTACACACGATGGAAGCAAAATTAAAAACGTGTATATATTTTCACGGAGTATAATTCTCGTAGTCCTTCCTAGTGGACTTGCGCTCTAAGGCGTAGATCTGAAACCGTTTGTTTTCTGGGATAGAGGTTTCGAATCTCGATTATGGAACGGATGTTAGTCTGTTGTGTATGTTGCGGCCTTTGCGACAAGCCGGTCACTCGCTCAGAGGAGTCCTATCGTGTGTGTGTGTGTGTGTGTGTGTGTGTGTGTGTGTGTGTGTGTCCAAATATTGCGATCTAGAAACCTCAACAACGAGATAGCCTAGGACCGAGAAAGGATAGTCTCTATAGAATGAAAAAAAAAATGAAAAGTGATTCTCACTGCGCAAGAATTTCTGAGGATATGAGTTAACGTGTTACTGGATTGATACTGAAGTAGATTTCGGGCGTTCCTCTTCGCAAAAGGCGACGAAATGCAATTCCGCGAGTTTAAGGAAAATTTGTACAATAAAAAAGTGTTGATACCGACAAGGCTGCCGTTAATCAACTTGAAACTATATGAAATACACATTGCCGCAGTAACGTCAATAAACCATTCACTCACAGCTGTTCGAGTATGAAAGGATATTATGGAATGGGAATTCAAATTCGAAATAAAAGGATCAGGGTTTTTTTTTAATAATTGCAATTTCATGTGCTGATATTAACAGCTACATGACTGGTTAATGAGTTAATAAATGACGTGTCAGTACCACAGGTTATTTCCTTAGACACGTTAAAGTTTAAGGAAATAGGTCACAGTACACGTAAAAGTTCTGAGTCGACTTAAACCGGTTAATTAGTTAACTCAAAATAAAATTTTACGTTTCATCGTTTGGGGCAAAAGAACTTCAGTTGATCTGGAACTGTTAAATGTTTTCGGGAAAAGAACCGCTAACTAACAAACAAAATAAACAATCAATCTAACTAACTACATGGCAAGTAACAGCTTTTTAGCTAGTGCAGAAATTCCATACATTTCATGCAATCCTAAAACACATTACCGTTTTCACAGCATCCTGTCCCTTGTTCCGTGGTACAAAGAATTCAGTCCACGCTCTCACAGTCCACGTAACAAAATTCCATTTTAATATCACTCTCCCATCCACAACCAATTCTTCAAAGGGTCTGTTTACGGTTTATCCACCAAAACCCTGCAGGCATTTCCTTTATTTCCCATATGTGTCACACGTCCCAAGCATCTCCCCTTCCCTGATTTGATCACCCTAGTAGTCTAATATACGGCGATGAGTACAAATCATTACGGGCTTCTCTGAACAGTTTTCGCCAGCCTCCTGTTCGTTTCTACTTCTTAGTCCTACATACCTTCTTTAGCATCCTGTCAGAGATGCAACTTGTTTCTCAGCGTTATCTCCATTACTGGAAAGTTTTCCAGCCGTGCAACAGATGTGCCTCTGGCACGTGGTACACATTTAAAGACATGTATCTTATATCGGAAACATACAACGCCCTTGAAAGTTGCCGCAGTTTCTTCCGTTTTCTCATGCGGTGCACACTCATTTCTGTAGAACCTTATGTATTCTTCTTCCCGGTATTTCCATTTGTACCCTACGAGAATTTTCGTACATTTATTAACTCACCCACCGCCCAGACGTAGTCGTCTATAAGAATACTCGTTTCTGATATGGTTAAGGGCGGTTGTAAAATCCTTTCAAGGGTCACTCAAACAGCAGAGATAACCAGCTCGAATTGTGAGATATGTTTCCCTGCAAAACCTGTAAGAACTCATTAGCCAGTAGGTTCATCTGTATTTTCTCAAACCCAGTAACTTAACTTGCTACTTGATCATACGTATTAAAACATTTAGGTAAAATTAATTCAAGTGGAGAGAGTTTAGAATGCTTGCATAGAAGAATTCATAACTAACCACAAGAAACTACATACTCAATATATCAACCAAGAAATGTACTTAATAAAATACAATTCATGACAAGTATAAAACTCCTACACGTTTCGGCACCGGGGTGCCATCCTGAGGGAGTCTTCTAGAACAAAGGTCTACAAGTACAACACGCTAGACTAGGTATTGTATCGAATTCACTGGAGTGATTAAAATAGTAAAATTCTAATATTTTACAACAGTATTAAAATTTTAATGTTAGAATGTTCATATTTTAATAATTCCAGGGAGGGCGATACAATACCTAGTTTAGGGTGTTGGACTTGTATTTCTTTGCTCTAGAAGTCTCTCTGAGAATGGCATCCCGGTGCCGAAACTTGTAGGAGTTTGAAACTTATCAAGATTTAAATTTTCTTTTGTGCATTTTTGGCTGATACAGAGACTGTAAAAATATCCACTGTATGAGCAACACTCGAGCTGCATAATTCTAAAGTTTGTCTCATCTATTGTGAGACGTACATACAATCATGCGGTTTGTTGTCAAATGTTCAGCACCCGAGTTTTTATTCCTTGCCTGGCACTTGACTCACCGTAGCAGTACAACTGAGTCAGAATTATGCCACCCGTTCAGATGAAACCCAAAATCCCCTTATGGTTTGTCGAGTTTCTTTACCAGAGTAATTTTAGACGTCTGCACGGAAGAAAGCTTTCACTGCGAAACCGATTCGTCCTTACTTTACTCTATTCAGAGAAACAGCGTTTCAAGGCAGAAATCAACAGTAAGATTAAAGATTTAGGAAGATAAAGCTGAAGGCATAAATGTGTCATGTACACGCAGTCCAATAAAATTTATCCAGTCACAGTTCGCATCCAGATATGCTCAAAACCACTCCAACACGTGTTACAAAAGCAGCTAAGATCACATGCTTACAAAATTCAGAAATTCGAAACTGAGACGAGAACTCAGACATGTTGTATGTTTTCTTCTGGGTAATTCCCCGGCGTCTGAACGCCGGGGAATTACCCAGAAGAAAACATACAACATACAGAACACGGCAAAAGTTTGAAATCAAGAATAAATCAGACATGCATGTCCGGAAATAGTCAAATATGAGAACTGAATATGCACCAACAGTGATAAAGACGACACAGCACTTTTTCACAAGCTTGCTTATAATACACCCGCACTCGGCAAAACATAAGGCGCATTGGAACAAACGCCAAAATTACCGACTGCATCAAGAACAGAATTTTCTACTACTGACATAGTCGCATGCACATCAGACAACGAACAAAATATTTTTGAGTTGCTGAACTTCTCGCAAAGACCATATGTCAAAGTAAATTATATTAAAATTCACGGCTACTGAATTATATTTTATGTATAACAACGAGTATGCTTATACGGTGCATGGCGCCTATACGGTGTATGGCGTATAGAGTTCAGTTAACTACTTAGTCACGTCATGTGGCGACCTCCAACAGGGAGCCCGCACAAGGAACTCTTCAGGAAACGTTATGAGAATGATAAAATCGAGGAAAATAAGATGCGCCGAGCACGTGCCACGTAGAGGTTGAGAATACAAAAGCATACATTGTTAGGTTGGGAAACCGGAAGCAAAAAGACTAGCCAAAGCAGACGTAGGCAGGGGGATAATATTTTAATGGATCTTGAAGAAATAGGTTGGGAGGGCGTTGACTGAATTAATCTGGTTCAGGAAAAAAATAAGCATCATCTGTTGTGAACACGGTAATGAACCGTTAAGTGATATAAATTTGGCAAATTTAACTGGCTGAGGGCCAGTTATTTATTAGTTTCTCGTCACGTAATTACTACCAATGTTACTGTTGTTAGTACAGAAACACTTTCACAGTTTATGCAAACTCGAAACAGAATATTAAAAAAAAAAAAAAAAAATTGTTTGTTTTGGAGACTTAATCTTCATCGGTCTTCAGTCGAGAAACCAAGTCTGCAGGGCCGTTAGACGAAGCCACAGTCATCGGTAGGAATGATAATATTTAGAATTCCATATTACATCGAAACAAATTGTCAATAATAATTCAAATCTTCGCTTATAGTTTAAGAGTCCACTCCGCATTTCGCTATAAAACCTCTGTTCTGAATCATCAAAATTCGATCTTACTTCTTGTATGCCGTAAATAAAGGATGCTTGACAAGATACCACGCAGTGACAAAATAATAATAATAATACACACAGACAGAGAAGTTACAGCAAATAGGCCAGATATAATAATTAAAAACAAAAAAGAGAAAACATGCACACTGATAGATGTGGCAATACCCGCATACAGAAATACTATGCAAAAGGAAGCGGAAAAGAAGTTAAAATACAAGAGTTTAGTATAGAGATACAACGAATGTGGAACCTGAAATGTACGATTATACCAGTAATAATTGGAGCCCTGGAATAGTAACGAGAAGCTTAAGGAAAAATTTGGAAGCTGTACCAGGAAAACATTCGATAGATTCACTACAAAAGACAGCTATACGTGGAACATCACACATAATACGGAAAGTATTGCAGTGTGAAGCTTGAAGCCTGAGCGGTGGGGATCACTGTTGGTTCAAGAGAATTACCAGGAAGAAAAGGCCTGTGACAAGAGACATAATAATAATAATAATAATAATAATAATAATAATTCTTATTACTATTATTACACAAGACTTACAACAATCCCAAACCAAACGAAATTATACCTGACTTCAAACTCTTTACAAATTCGAATGTCACGTAATTAGAAACTTGAAATGCAACTCTCTGACACCTACGATGGCTGCTGATAAATTTCACTGCAAGATTTCTTTCGAAAAATTCTGCATATGAAAACAAAATCCAGCACCTCATTCTTGTCGTTAGTACTGAAAGTTCCTGTCTAAAAGAGGATAGTGGCAAATACTGGGGAACGGAATTTGTCATGTGTATAGTGAGAATGGGACATAAAATTCGGCAAGAACGCATGATGGGTGCAATTCGTGTTGGTGCCTCTAGTGGGGGACACACTTCTCTGTACAAATCACATGACCGGATGAATATTTCGGGTGTAAGAGACCTAGTGTGGAGCTTTGTTTCGTTTTAACAGGAAAATAAAGTTTCAGCAACTGATACGAACGTGAAAATGCAGTCGTTGTGGAACTGCATATAATTAACATCACATGCCCACGAACCAAACCCATTCGTAATCAAAAACGAATTAAGAGTAAGTAACAATTAAATTTAGTTCCTTATATATTTATTCGATAACTCGACGGTGTAATAATTACACAGTCGACAAGAGCAGACAGTACAGCATATCAGTAACTAAACGTCGTACACGAAAAAACACTAAAACAAAAGGAAAAAAATCACGTTCATATAATCACATTGAGGAGTTTTCCCCTGATAAGACACCTTATTATTAATAAGTAAACGTACATGAGCGAATATAAAGTCTGATAAAACGGAACACTTTTTAGGCCGCGTACAGACTTGGGCATTCCGCCGCAACGTAACATAATTGCGCGGCATTCTGCTCGCCCCGAGGTTTGGGTTAGGACAAGAAGGCGCGCATTCTGGCGAACGGGGTGCTAGCTGTGAACCTCCAGTGTTCGCTGCTCCTTGTGGGAAAATGTCTTTACAGGTAGCTAGCGCAGCGTTCGTATATGTACATCACATGTCCAGAAGAAGAAAGCGACAAGAAAGATGTTGGTGGCAAACGGAGTTGTACAGAAAGAGGTCTGTGTACAGTGGTACCCATTTGTAAGCAGATATGAAGTGCCAAGAATTTCGTGGACGGTACAAAAAAATTTACTCAAATGGTACCAGCAGATTTTGAAGTACTGATTAATTTAGTCGGTTCGACAACTGTAAAAAGGCATACCAGATTCCGAGCACGTATTCCAGTTCAAGAGAGATTAGCAGTAATATTGTGATTTTCGGCCACAGGCGACTCGTACACCCGTCTGCAAAGTCTTTTCCAAATTTGTAAACAAACAATCAGTGAGACTGTACCCGAAATGTGTCAAGCTATTGTTGAGGTACTGATGGAAAACATGTAGGTAAAAATTATATATTTTACACAGCAAACTGTATTGCATATAAAATCGATGGGTTGGAACACTGCAACAAAATATATAACTAACAAAGTACTTTTAATAACTGAACTTTAGAGTACACAATTTAAAGGCACTTCAGATCACTAAGAACTACGTCTTCTGAACCAGCAGCAGAGGAAGGAGTGGTGAGAAACGAAACCTGGAATGCTGGTGACGGAGTGGAGACAGATATGGAACATCAAAAAGCCCCTGGCCGGCAGCGATTATGATACGGCTTATTTCCTGCTGCACTTTATTCCTGGTGCGCGGCAAATAATTTCGCACTTTGTTTGCAATGAAAGTGCCAAAATTTCGGCATTCGTCATCTGCGGAGGCGGCTGGGGCTGCTGACGAGGTCAGTATAGTGAATGCCTTAGTTACCGTCCTCTTCACACTGGGATGCGTGGGTGTGTACCTTCCCTTCTGTCGCTTAACCCTTAGACGCCGAATTAAATCCCATCTGCTATTTGCTGGCATTATTAGGAGCTCACCATTTTCTCCACGTTAGCAGGATAAGGGTTAAATTATTAACCCTTAGGCGACTAATGTTATAT
>Ga0268261_10003799_pt1 | contig 11172 bp, 8 predicted proteins | sample TergutNc150P1_FD_190353 | JGI IMG/M metagenome (GOLD analysis project Ga0268261, IMG submission 190353) | Nasutitermes corniger P1 segment gut microbial community from laboratory colony in Florida, USA - Nc150 P1 (SPAdes) (version 2) | ecosystem: Host-associated > Arthropoda: Insects > Digestive...
GTGAAAAAATACCGAAACATGTAGGGGTTTTATACTTACAAACACGTTTTTAACATTTTATTGGTTTTAAATGTTGAAGTGATTGTGTTTTAAAGTGTGAATAGTGCATGAGTTGGATTGTATAACAAGTGTGGCAACATGCACAGTGCGACATTAAAGACCTTTTCCTGTATTCTCCGTTTGACCACTGCCGAAACAGTACGCTCTAATTTGGAAACTTGACAACATGGTACACTTCGTTCTGCATACATGGCGCAACCTGACTTACTAGAAGACTGAATTGACTTCGTGAAGAGAGCACATTCGAGATCCTTTAGACCAAGAAAATACCTAAAACTACATGGCAACTAACCTGATCTTCGACTTGATAAATAGTTCTTAAATTATTACTGTTGAACTGTCTTAAATGAACACACTTGTACTAAGTAACAGAAGGATTGTGCTGGAATGGTCACTGATCACTGATATGTACATATATAAAAGAGTAAATCAATAAATTCTTGACAGAAGTCTATATCCAGACCTGAGACCTAAATTAGCATCACACATGTTTTGGGAAGGCCATAAGTTCAATTAGACTGATGCCTGCATTTTACAGTTTGAATCCAATGCTATATACTGAATATATAAAGAAGTGTCACACTTACAATTTTGTGATAAACACATTAGTCAGGCCATCTTGAAAAATCCACCTATTTGTCTACTGTTCATGGGCAAGGAGATTAACAATGTGAATTACGTTTCGTACTTGTGGCATATTTTTATGTCCTATGTCTTGTGTGTTGGTTGTTTTTTACATTTGCTTGTTTTATTTTTATAGTTTCCCTTATAGTTTCCATTTTTCCGAGAATGTGACTTATACGCCCAATTTGAAAATGTTTGTTCTTCATGGTTATTGTTTCATTTCTTTTTGGTCTATTACTGTAATTCATATTTGAGATAAACATTTGCTGTGTCTCACATGCAATTCACGATGACTTGTTGGTTTTAGTTTAGTCAGCTACTGTTTGGAAGTGTTTTCACTTTGAGACAAAAGCAGACTGATTTTGAAACACAGTTTGTGCTTAGCACTAATGGTAGAAGTTTTGTTATGTATTAGTGACGATTCACATGTCAAACCATCTTAAAAATATTACACAAATTCATGAAGCTACACCTGGGAATGTTTATTTGTGTGAGTCCATATTGTATTCCTTGCATTATAAGACTATATTTATGCAAGAAAAAATTTGTAGGAAGCCTCTGTTATAGTTGTTTCTAATGTATCTACACACCCACCTATCTATTATTTTAAAAGAACGAATTCCCCATATTTTGTACACCCCCACGCCAACCGTATATGGGAAACACACTTTTTTCATGCCTGCAAAACACATGGATTTAAACGTCAGATGGAATATGTTTCCTTAGTGTCTGTTTCTTCAAATCTGTAACAAAGAATTCATGCTATTATCAGTTCAACACATTGTCATTTCTTTTACTTATAAGGCTTTAAAAATCCTCCCTTTGTTAGGCAGCTTTGCTCTAATGTACTCAGAGGGGGCAGCTACACCACCCAGTGTCACTAGCAGATTAAGACCATGACACGTACCATGACAAGACTCAGAAGAGGATTGGTTGCCCCTGTCACATAACCTCTATTGTCTACTATAGAAGCCTGGTACCGAAGTGACAGAACCTATACCAAATTATATGAAACCAATCCAATCAACTGCAGATGTTTGTGAAGAGGAGTGTTCTGTTTGCAGGTTGCCTGGAGTAAATGTTTCAGAAACTGACGTGATTCAGGAGCAGAAGCACAGTTGTGATCCGTACGGATATGTGCTAGGTCACAGGAAATGGTGTTGGCAGTCAGCTTGATCTAACCACTGGACCAGGACACTTTGACATCTACAGACTTTCTTGACCAGTGACTAAGAATAGGTCTTTCTTTCAGAATCAACTAATATGTCCCTCCCCACCCTGAGGATGGTAAAATGTGCAGTTTCCAAAACACTGTGTTGTTTTTTTCAAATAAAGATGGCAGGCTAAGTCCAGAAACCAACGATCCAAAGTGTATCACATCGGCATCAGAATCCTTTAAAATTAAACTGTACAAATCTTAAAACTTAACATGTACCCTGAAATTGAATTGATCACTTTTAGCAATTCTACCACTCTGTGCAGAGACTTCTCATGAAAACATGAATACCACATACCTTACATATGGCTGAAGAGCAAAACCTCATCCACAAATATCTCTAGCTGTAATGTAGTGAATTTTGGAAATACTGTTAAGCTGTAAAATTCACAAATACTGTTACAAATTATCTTTTTAACATATGGAGAAATTATGTAAAAACTGTTATGTTATGCAATTTCAAACTGATATTACAGGATAATATATATTTTTTTTAATGTGAAGGTCAGAATACTGTTATGAAGAAACCTGAAACATAAGTTATTTGTCAACTGCCAGATACTTCAAAACGTGTACGGTCCACACCAAGGCGAACAAACTGTACAATATACCATTAGTAATAAACGTTTCTGTTTCTTTGAGAAACAACAAACTGTTGTGATGAAGTAGGGTGGAAGAGCACAACATTCAGAGTATAGAGAGTTAAGAAGTTGGGCAGCTGAATGTTTATACACAGAACTGTCAGGAACAGTATTATCCTTGAGGTGACATGCTGTTGGTCATGAGGCTCGGCATGTCTCTGATGGTCCACATCACCATGTTACTTCTAAAAGTTAGGAAGGTTTGTTTCCAAACTGACCAAGGTCTATGGCAATTCTGAACTGTGATACAGGTAGAATTAGGGAATTGTTAGTCTATAAAGTGTTGGTAACCTAATTTCTTATTTTAACAGTGTAATACATTGATCGATCATATATTGTATATCCTGAAATCAACTTTATTTATAGTTACTCTCTTTCTCACTGTGAACCACTTGCCCTTTGAGTCTAGAATAAGAAGATAGAAGGGTCTGATCTCATGCAGTCCCTGTACTGAAAATCTGTTGACATGAGATGGTGGCACACTACTGGATCAGGTCCCCAGACTCTGAGTTTGAGAGCCTAATTTTTACCCTGTAGGCACCAAGCCTGATGCTCAAGCAACTAACACAAAGTATTTAGAGGTAGTGGAGGGTTGGAACCATTACATCACAATACTAGCATTTTTTCTTCCACAATTTTACTTATAAAGGTACATGAGATAAATATCCATTGACTCCAAATCAATGACATGGACCACATATAAAGACGTACCACAGATGCAGCTGGATATGAGTGTAGCAGGAAGTGAAATGCCAGTTATATACAAGTATGTACAAAACAACACTCATGCCTCACACTCTAGTTCCCCAAACACACAGGAAAACTTCTACTATTTCTATTTCATTTCATGTTTCAGTGCTGTATTCACCATTACTGTACAGAAATACAAGGAGTAAGGCGCACGCGCACGCGCACGCACACACATATGCGCGTGCACACATGCGCACACGCGCATGCACTCACTTTCACTCTCTCTCTCTCTCTCTCTCTCTCTCTCTCTCTCTCTCTCTCTCTCTTTCTCTCTACTCTGAGTCTACCTTCCACTTCTCCATTCTAGAATTTTAATCCAATCATGAACTATGTGCAGTATATTCAAAGAGACAATGTTATGCTTAATGATATGAAATAACAGTTGAAATTAACCGCTCTTGTAATAAAATTATACATCACTAACAACACAGCAGTGTATTAATTTAAGCCAAACATCAAACTGCATGCTCAGTTTGCACCTATAGAGTCATCTGCTTCCATTCACGAATGTACAAGATAGCCAATGTATATTACAGATACATACTAGGAACTGGATGTATGCTGCTATTTTAATCCTCAGCTTACAGCATTGTTCATAATACTGTAATCACCAAAATTTGTCCATGTGTGGTCCCAGAAGCGTGGATCAGCACGTGGATCCCACGCGAGGTTACTAGGAGGAACAACTGTAGCATTGATTTCACTTATTGACACTTCCAGAAGCTGGAGAATTTCTGGATACCTAAAAGATAAAGTACAGGAAGAGAAGTGTGGGCACAAAAAATATAAAAATGACACTAACTACCGGGCTACAAACAGGTCATTTACTTACATGTCAGCGAGGTTGTGCTGTTCACAAGGGTCATTCCTAATGTTGAACAGGCATGGTGCTATCAGGGGCTTGCATTCAGATCCTTCTACATGTGCATACACAGATAAAGAATCACAGATCACTTCAGCCTCATTTCTTAGAGTCTGTATGATGGCTGGTGTAAGCGGGGTTCCAACCCTAGACACAGCACGGCCAGCCAGACTAGACGTCACCTCATACATGTCATATTTCTGCCCTGCTGTGTCTCCTCGGCCTGATGGACCATACCAGCCATCCCACACGCCACCATATGTCGTACCTGCAGTCATGGACAGAGGAAAAAGGTTTATATAATAGGAAATAGGTAAAATCATGACCAATAATAATTTAATGCTTTCAAAACCATTAAACAAACACAGCTTGAAACTGGCTAAACTGGGTAATATTTTTTGTGGTTCACTCAGTTCTTCCTGAAAAATGGTAGTGCCTCAAATTAGGCCATGGCCACTTCCTTCCACAACCCTCCCCAATTCATTATTCAGTAATCATCCTATCACTTAGTGCTACATAGTCTGTGTTACTTGAACTGTTCTTACACAAAGCACAAATAAATAATGGAATGAGAAATGTGCAAGCCAGAGCACTGCATATTTCTTGTTACATCACAATAATGTGTCTGAATGCTGTACTACATAAAAATGTGAGGAAGGATCAAAAGTTTCTTACAAAACTCATACAAAAGTGCCTTAATTTTTCATTATATGTTTCATTTATTGTTATATTTCCTCTGTTATATTCCCTAGCATTCAACACTTTCATGTTTAAAAACTGCATGTTTTAGTAGGAAATGAAAATCATATTCCTTCCTCTTTTACTTTAATCTATGCAGTATCTTACCAAAGAACAGAAACATGCAATCTGTGTGTAAGCCACAACACCATATCACTTCTCAATTAAACAGAATGAAATCTGCTATACCTGGTTTTGAAGTTTTTCCATCTCAGACACCAAAAAAAATTGGTACCAACATCTTCCCACATAATAAACATATAAACCCTTTTAATAAATTTCCTGCATATGAACCAAACCAAACCAAACAAACCAATGAAGCACAAAGATTTTATAACCCACAGAACTTTTCACCCGTTTAATAATTTACTGCATCAAAAACTTAAACAATTTCCCATTCATTCCATTTTTTCCCCAACATAAAATGAGAACACAACACCCACAGTTTGTTAGATTAATCGCCACGGTCATTTCCACCATGGACCAGGGGAATAGATAAGCAAATCAATGTTAATTTGTGGAAACGTGTCATGAGAAAATGATGTCACTAGTAAATGCAGTGCCATCATTTTCCACATGTGCTTCAAGCAGCATGTAATCTACAGAGAGACTGAGCATGAGTTTATAAAGAAGGTTGTTTCAGTAACTTGAAGTATTTTCTGTGCAAAATTTATATCCTGTTGTGTTCACTTAAAATTGCTTATATGTGTAGTTTCTGAAAATTACAGCCATCAACTTACATGAATATGTGATTGCCAGGGCTACTTCATTAAACATCATCACATAATTTAGGCTGCTCTCAATTCAAGAAAGACTGGACATTATAAACACAGCAGATATTACTTAAAATTTTCCTTCCAAAGAAATCCCTTAAGAACTTTAAATTTCTGTGTCCACTTAAAATATGAAACACAGTACTCAGTCTGTAATTGAAGAGCTCAGCTGAAAAAAGGTGAAACACAAAAATGTAGTAGGGCAAAAATGTATTTACAACAGTCCTGGCAGAGATGGGTTCTTCATCTACCAGTTGTGCTTGTATACAAAAATCTTGTCTGGTGTTCAAGAATATGCCAGAAAAACTAAAGCAGCTCAAATGTCATATGATGATGAAAATGAATCATTAATTGAGAATTTAAATGGAAAAAGTAAAATAGTAAAGTAGTAAAGTAAACATCTATTTCAATACAGAATTACCAAATAATATCATTTTCAGGCTTATCACTCTAAGACATTTTCCCCTTAACAGGAGTAATTTGTTTAATTTTTTCAGGCATGTTTTAAGATAGTTTCACCAGGTATTCACTGCATTTACATCACAATCCTGCAGTGTGTAGGACTCCTTACCTTTGACAATCTTCCAATCCCCCACTGTAAGTGCTGCATTGCCATAAATGTCATCAATATTGTGCAGTACAGAAGTTCTATTTGAAGGTAAGTCATCTGACAAAGTCATCCATGCATTCATGCCATCTATTTGCCCAAGATATCTGAGAACACAAACATAAAATACTAAAATATTAACTTGTGCCAAAGATTACTATATCTCATTTTAAACGATATAGAAAACTATGACAGACTGGAGAATCACCACCAGCAACAACACCACCACCACCACCACCACCTAGTGGCATACATTCCACATACACTATGAACGCAAAACATACCAAACAAATAATTTTTCCGTAGTAATCGTCTGATATTTTTAGGATGACCCCATATCAAGATTCACTGTCAAGAAGCATGCACAGCACTTTTATATTTATTTGCCATAAAATCTGACCAATGTCGTGTCTTCTTTGAAACAAGCAACTTGCACTTTGGTTCAAGGTGTGCTCTCAGCTGACAGACCACTGCAGCCAGCACAGTATTGATACAGCATGGAGCAACCCTCCTACAACCCTCAACTGCCTACCAACCAAACCCATGATATGCCTAGGCTCTACAGCATATAGCTGCTTACGAAGAAGCCTGACAAATGGTTTCATAGCCTAAAAATATGTTCATTCCTACAGTGAGTGTGGTATATATTGCAAAGTCCATAATGGAAACATTCCTCCATTCAGTTTTGAAGGTAATTTTAAGTATCACTGTGTCAGTAAAACAACATGTCAAAGCAGGGTACAGATAGTTAAATCCAGCATTTGGTCTATCATCCATTCAGCTAGACCTTTCACAGAAAAGCCCCACGATGGTAAAACCAGTAGGCCTTGCCTGCCCTCACCATTCCTGGTTTCTAAACACAAAAGACAAAACCACGAACGTGAGAGTCACCTTCAACTCTCAGCACAAGAAAACTATTGGGTTAAGAAGGACTTAACCCAAACAAAAATTGTATTGCTTATAAGTGGGTGTCAAAAGGGCTAATGTGCAGAAGATATATAGTAATTTGAATGTGCTGTCACACGTTATCACAAGGCATCAAAAAATCCCTCTGTCACATCAGAGCAAGTCTTGCAACTTTAGCATTGACGAAATAAAGTTTCTGACCAGGTTTACAGTGAGACAGTAAAGAAGAGCAGATATTTGGAAATATTTTATAAGATTGTCGTTGCTTCTCGCTGAACAAGAACTGCCATTTACAGGTCATACAAATCAAGAGACTCCATACGCACCAACAGCTATGCAGAATTCCTGAATCCCCTTAGTAAATAAGACATTTTTCTGGCAACTCACCTGAAAGAATGCACAGTTTTTGCAGGATATGGCCCATCATACTGAATGATTTCATAACGTATTACAACAGTCTTTTAGAAACCGTCAAAGTGAAAATTAATTGTCCAGACTTCATGTTAATTCTCTCGGATGAAACAATAGTTTCCATCAATAAGGTCAACTGTCTATCTTCATTAGGTATGTTAATCATAAAGGTGAACCACAGGAGAGATTCTTCTTTTTCTCATAGTGAAGTGCAGATAGATCTGTTCAAGCCTTATTTAACCATGGTGTGTACTACAAAAGAATTCACCTTCACTGCTAAACTAGTAAGACATATGATGGTGCAGCTGTCATGGTGAGCCATGTATCTTGCCTGCAGAAACAAGTTTCAGGAATGTATCCACTCACTGTCTTTATTCATATTAAAGTCACATATTAAATCTGACTTTGCAACAAACTGTGCTATCAAAAAAAGCAATATACACACTTTTTTTTCCCAAAACCTGCTGGCATTTCATCATTTCTTTGACACCCACTGTGCACTCATGCCCTTAAAGAATTTGTGGAAAAATTACCAACAACAGCTACTGCAAGATGGAATTTCAATTCAAAAATGATCACAAGTGTAAGAGTAAAGAGAGGCAGACTTGCCATATTCTTTCAGAACATTTTTGATGGCTATGAAGACTGGGATTCTTTCTACATGTTACAAGACTGGGCTTTCAAGCATGTTAAATTTTCAAAACATTTTCTTTCTTGACAGATTTTTAAATATTCTTTTGTCACACAAGCACCTTTTTCAACATGCTTCAAAAGAAAAGCCTTGACATTATGTACTACACCAACCAGATCAGGAAACTTAAAAAATAAAGTAAACAACCAGGGATAAATTTAAACTTCTCGGTGAGAAAAGACATCAGTTATCAATATGATGTCTCTATATAATGTGTCCTATATTTTTGCCCAATTTTAACCAAATTTAAGACTTTCTTGACAGATTTTCGTAGCAGTCCCTGATAACAAATGTCACCAAAATCGGTCCAGGGTAAAGCACACTGATACTAGCAGATAGATGGGTGGACATGAAGAAGCTAACAGGCACTTCTTGAGACTATGTGAACAAGCTTACAAAATGCAAAACTAAGATTATTCAACAATGAGAAAGAGCTGTCTGCAAAAACAGTAAGCTACATAGCTGGCCAAGAAGTTAAAGAGATATTGAAAGACTTCAAATTGAAATGGTGTTGACTATGATGTTTACTGACTTAAGCAATGTGACGCCATGTAGTTTGGTTGATAATACCAATACCTTGGAGTAAACCTTCTACCCTAAAGAGAGAGGCATGTGGTTCTGCAGAATGTTGGTATTATCTACCAATATAAGGTCTTATATCCCAGATGTCAGTAATCTGGTCAAAGAAATATTGTTCCCTTGTCTATGCCATTTTTTTCATATTAATCAAGCATTAGACATGGTTATGCAGTTCAAGGCTCATCATTCCTAAGACAGTACTTACACAACTTGACTAAAAAGGGCACAGTAAATAGGGAAATTGATTTATCCAGCAGACTGACAACTTGACAAAGGAGAGAACTGATTTACCCAACAGACAGATAAAACAAGACCTAACAGATTTACCCAACAGACTGAAAACACAAAGCAGGAAGTAAGTGATTTGCCCAACAGCCTGATAACAACACAGCACAAAAAATTAGGAAGTTACCCAACAGACCAACAACACCGCCTCATGAGGTAACTGATTTACCCAACAGATTGACAACATAACAGGAAGGGTAAATGATTTACCCACCAGCCTACAAACAGCACAGTATGAAGAGGTGATTTACCCAACAAACTGTTAATGCCACAGCAAAAGAAGTGAGTAGTTTACCCAACAGACTGATACAAACATAAAACAAGAGTTATTTGATTTACCCAACATACTGATGAAAATATGACAAATGAGGTAACTGATTTACCTAAAGAGTGGTAACAAAACAGCACAAGTAGTAACTGATTTACCCAACATCTCCACCAGCAGCAGCATACAGTGTTGGCAGCCAGTCAGTGATATGAAATAGCTGTGTGGAAACCCGTCCAGGGCGATGTATCAGAGAACTCCAAAGCAGTCCAGCGCCTCGCACACCTCCTTCCCACAAAGTATTCTTTACCTGCCAACAAAGAGGCATCCCACTTCATCTTACATTCCAGCAATCCATATAGTAGACAGAAATGAACAAGAGCTGTCCCAGTGTCCCAGCATGTAATTAGGCCTGAAGCCACAATGGCATATGGTGAACCGCTGGTATAGTTGCACAGATTCTTAACCTACATACTAGTGGAGATGAGTGGTTAGCCTCATGTCCAGCCATTTACTCACACAGAATCAGAAATCAATGGACAATTGGCTGGCTAGCATACAATCACTGCTACAGATTCACTTTGTAGATGAAAAATGTCAGTGCATTTGTTTATTAAGCAAAACAATTGCTAGTCCTCAGTTACAGGTGGTATGAAGCCATCCGTATACATTAGAATAACACTTAATTGTATTTGACATATCTCAAGTACTTGCCATCTGTCATACGTAAAACTCACAATTGAGGTCCATTCAAGCAGCCTTCATGGAGGGGCAGAAGGTCATTGCTCCAGGAATGTCTAAGTTTTGAATACCTTGTGAGCAACCGACTAAGGAATAGTCAACTAGACTAGTTGACTATTTTCTAAAATGTATGGGCAAGAAGTGAAGTACTCATAATTTACTATGGGGTGTAGGGGCAGCAGCCTGATACCAGCAAACCTTGAATGTAAGGTGACAAAAGAAGTTTCCATTCTAACAAATGGAAGTTTGAGGCTCTCATTCAAGAGAGAATTTTAACTGGGATGGGAGAATGAGATCAAGGAAGCAGTCCAAGATAGTAACATTCAGGTGTTTACCAAAGTGAGTTGTCCTCACAAGAATGTGTACACAGTTCATCATTAACAGGCAAGGAAGATGGAGTTTGTTGAGGTGCGCTAGTAATTGGATCAATAAGTAGTTATGCTGATTTATAAAAGTGCCATTTAATTCCTAATCATTTAACTGGACTTCAAAAGCAGAAAGACAGTGGTAATAAAATAATAATTCAGGTGTAACCAACAAAAGACTTTATCAGATTCAGTGAACCCCACCCATATCCCAAAGAAGTCTCAACCACTATACTGATATAGACAGAGCAAAAAACGTACAAAGGGTAGGCATGTGAAACTTAACGACTTCTTTAAATTATTTTTGGTTTCGCAAAACCAAAATTCAATGGTAGAGGTCATACATGGGTCAAATAAAATGTAAAATGATAATGAGTGGTGACTATGAAAAGTAAAGGTACAGTACAATTGTCAACACACTTCATTAACCCTTTAAAACCCGAATTAAATCCCATCTGCTATTTGCTGGCATTATTAGGAGCTCACCATTTTCTCCACGTTAGCAAGATAAGGGCTAAATCATTAACCTTTGGGCGACTAATGTCATATATATATATGGAGCACCCATTCTTGATGTTTCTAGATCACACACAACGACGCAGCACAGTCGGTAGGACTCCTCTGGACGAGTGATCAGCACGTCGCAGAGACCTCTACC
>Ga0268261_10003800_pt1 | contig 11172 bp, 8 predicted proteins | sample TergutNc150P1_FD_190353 | JGI IMG/M metagenome (GOLD analysis project Ga0268261, IMG submission 190353) | Nasutitermes corniger P1 segment gut microbial community from laboratory colony in Florida, USA - Nc150 P1 (SPAdes) (version 2) | ecosystem: Host-associated > Arthropoda: Insects > Digestive...
GCCCTTATCCTGCTAACGTGGAGAAAATGGTGAGCTCTTAATAATGCCAGCAAATAGCAGATGGGATTTAATTCGGGCTTTAAAGGGTTAAAGGAATTTCCACACACACACACACACACACACACACACACACACACACACACAGCAGCTGGTCATATAAATTCCCACACGGGTTAAAATATAACAATATTAAATGAGCTACAAGTTCTCAAATTTGTTGCAATGCAAATGTCAGTTATCCAGGGTGCCACTGTCTGGTAGGAGAAACACAGCAGCAAGGAACTGCACTCCTGCCACACAAGTGTCAAAAGGAAAAGAACTGTGGCTTACTTCTTATTTTCACGATCATAAAGGAAGTTGCTAGGCTTGATGTCTCGATGAATGATGTTGAAAGAGTGAACTTTACGTAGTGCAATAAACAAATTCAGCATATAATTACGTGTCTCTGCTATGCTCATATCTTGTACATAGTCCTGTAATACAATTATAACAAGACATATAAGATGATTTCAGTCTGTTGTGGACAACCCACACCAAGCATGAGTACACCAATAATTTACAATTCCTGTAAAAATCTAACTTTATGTTTGTGTGCTAGAAATTAAAACAGCTTTAAAATATAAATGTGTAGAACAAAATGTGCAATCAGTATCTGTTTAAAACTCAAATTACTGCCCGCAGAAATCTTCAAGGCATGTACGTGAACTTGCCATTGTCAATCATAAAGTCTACATTACAAAGGATCAGGACCCTTCTGGAGAAGCAAAGTCACTCAGTTATTCAAGATATTCTCCATACTTCATGGAAGCTGAAAGTAGACTACTATCTTGGATGACTTCATCCTGATGTGTTTTATCAAACAAGTGTTTATTTCTACTTACTGAACAAACATAACCATATAGATTTTGTATATTTGGTTTTTATTTAATACTACTGCATGTTCCAACTCTACTTCAGGGATCATCAGAATGAGTACTGGTTAACAAAAAGAGTAAAAGGGGTGAAGCCTCTCCGTAAAAACAGTGGGTATAAAATTATTGTAAAATTTATGATTATTATTGGCAAAAAAGGAATAATGAGCGACATCAAAATTAACCTTTAAAAGCCTAGCGGTTTCTTTACGTACCACCTGGTTTAACATTCAAAAATTCTACATGGTGCTCGCTTTGCGTTGTGTGTTTTGTAAGGATCTCAGAACAGACAGCGGCCTTTGCTTTATACGTCATTAACAGATTGGTTTTTATAACCATGGTAGAAAGTGTTTACAGCGCGGTACAAACTGATTCCTTACACAAAGCAGATTACATTTAGTCTTTAAAAGGTTAATAGATGGAGTGTGTTGCTAGAGGTTGTAGGTATATTCAAGTGTTTTGAAGTAAAAACATAGATCATAATGAAATAAGAAAAAATATGTAGTGGACAAGCTTGTGCAGTGTGTATTCATCAATATGGTATTGTGCATGGTATATACACTCATATAATTTAAGTGTGTTTAGCTTAGTATTCTCTTGAATTGGATATCCTTTATCATCTTGCTTTTTGTGCCCATTTACTCAAGAACACAAGGGATTCACAAAGCAAGATTTTAAAGGTTACCCAATTTAAGAGCATACTAAAAGCCAGACACTAAAATTATGAGTATGTATACCACACACAATACCATATTGATGTATACAGATTGCACAAGCATTTTCACTAATTATTTTATCTTGTTTTATTACATTATGGTCTAGATTTTCACTTCAAAAGACTTGAATATACCTGTAAAGTCTAGCAACATACTCCATCTATTAACTTGAATGTCACTAATTTTTCTTTCTTCAGAATAATAATTATAAATGTTACAATAATTTTATACCCACTGTTTGTAAGAAGAGGCCTCTCCCCTTTTACTCTTTTTGTTAACCAGTATTCACACTGACGATCACTGAAATAGGCAGCTGGAATATGCAGTAGTATTGAATAAAAATCAAATATACAAGATGTAAATAGCTGCGTTGTTTGGAAAGTAAAAATAAACACTTGTTACACTATGTTTACAACAGCCCGCCACGGACCCTTATCCTGAGCGACAGTCCACGCTCCATAATCCCCACCATATTTAACATAAATTTTAACATTATCCCTGGTCTTCAAAGCATTCTTTTCAGTTCTTCAGACTAATATTCGGTATACAATTCTCATCTCCCTAGACAATTAGACCACTCATAAAGTATTCACAGAACAGCAAAAATTACAGCACTCCTCATTAAGCAATTTTCTCCAGCCCTGTCACTTTTCCTCCACATTTCCAAATATTCTCTTCAGTACCAAACACAAAATGTCTTCATATGATTTTTGAGAATAAATTTCTGAAGTTCCCTTTGCATAACCTCCAAACCCCAGCACTAGCATTAGCAACATCCTCTCGAGTAGAGCTTACAAATCTAACAGTCATGAGAATTACAGTATTTACATAGCTATAGCAACTTACACTAAATCTCTTGTGAGAAAGATAAGGCATGATGAACACCACAGCATCATCCTGGCGTAAACATAAGTCAATACCAATCACATTGTCTGAGCCCCTGCAACAGTGTAGCAAGTTGGATATGATCACCTATGTGTTAATAATGCAATACTGCAGATACACAGACAAATCTGATATTTGAGTGACCCAAGATAAACCCAAAATAAATCTAATTTTAACTACATCAGACATTCAAAAGTTAATTCATTACAAGATGCAGAACTTTCCTTTAAAAAAAAAAAAAAAGAGTCCTGAAGTGTATTTCTTTGTCACTGTTATGGTACTACATGTGTGAAATAACACTATGCATTGCTCTCTGCAGCATCTCACATGGAAGAGTTGCTCTCTCCTCCTGGGTGGTTTCAGTACACTATAAATTTAACCTTCATGGAAACAGTCAACAAATTTTGGTTAGGTTAGGAAACTGAATCAGATCACTACTTTGATTCCTGCACGCCATTTAAATATGTAAGTGCTGAAAAAGAAAAAACAAACTTGAAGATAGGACTTTTGCTGCAGCAACAAAAAAGTGTATAAATGGCTTAATTTAAAATCCTCATTTGCACAGCTTTTAGAATCTAATAGTATTTCTGTGCCTCCTTGCCTGAATGTCCTCCACTTGTGTTTAAATAGCACACAACTCTATCAACAATGGTACCCCCCAGCAACTAATTCAAAAACCTTACTTTAAATATCAGTACCAAGCTTTTGACCCCTGAAATATCCAGTGTTTCAGAAACATCAGCAAGATCTGACATTCTTATAGCACAGATGTAATACCATGTAATCTGGTATAGTTAGCAAGATTCTGGAGACATACTGAAGACAACACATTCCTCCAAATTGTTGCTCTCAACCAGTGTATGTAACATCACTTTCCAGAAGACAGTAATCTACATGTGAAGTTCTTAAAGCATGCTATAAGTATAAAATGTTGCAACACGCTTACACAGCAAAGCACCATTATTACTTACCCTATATCCTGCAAACATTGTAATTCCCGTTCAGTACGTGACGGTAGAGTCGTTGGTACCAAATGTTTTATGGCAAACTGCCGTGCACCATGCTTACTGCTTGGACTAATATTCTTGAGCGTGCCAAGGAAGACAGTGCTAAATGTGCCTTCTCCTACTTTCCGATGTACATGGAACTGTTCTGCTAGTACAGGCAACTTTGCTAGCAGATAATTTATGTGATTCTGATCACCTGCTAAGAAAAGTATTTATTAGGTCATTCGTCAGTCACTTAAATAACAATGCTGAAAAATTAAAACCATCATTGAACTTCAATCAGTTTAATGTTTGGGTTAGCCAATCCAAACATACTATTGTAAAATTTCAAAAGAAAACACTTGTATATGAAAATCTTACGTTCAGCTTCAGCATTCTGCCCTATTGTTTCCCCCACAGATAATACATTACTATGAGGAAAACGTTCGGTTGAATCCACCGAAGACTTCTGTTGATTGGGGTCCATAATGCTTCCTGTTTTGTTGAAGTCCTTGCCTCCTTCTTGAGTTTTCCCACTGCCTTTAGACGGCAATTTGTGTACTCTAGAGGCATAACAATGTTTAAATTCTCCACGAGATGCTGTATCCATAACTTCCATTTTGTCATATTATCAGCTTCTGTAAAGAGAACAAAAATTATTTTTAATTACTTCAAACACACCATTCCAGTGCCGACACTATTTGAAGTTTTACACAAATCTGAGTTTTTAGATGAGATCATATCAAAATTTATATTTCATCAGAGGCATTCTATATTAAGGACTAATTTATATATAAAAATGTTGCCTTTGAATTAAAACCAATGACTAGAAATATGGAATTTTCGGTTCCTGTGTTTTTACGGTCCGCCTTTTTTGTTTACGTATTCTAAAAGGACCCGCGTAAATGGCTATTACCAACATTACACTCCTGATTAAAATTTACGCATCCCCAACACGGAAATATCTTCTTCGACAGAGCATAAACTTTTGAGTAACATATACGCACGTTTCAAATGATATATGATACAAGTCTCGACTGATGCATTCTCTTCTACAAATACGCCCATTAAAGTAGGCAACTTGGTACAAGAAACCCTGGCAGAATATTAACATTAGCAGGGATATTCGTATATTATTTGGGAAACATGCCATCCTGCCGCGATACATGCATACCGACTGCGTGGTGACTGGTGCAGGCGTATGTTGTATAGCTGTGATGTTGAAGGTATCACAATGCCATATATGACTTCAACAAATCCTTTCTAACACAATTCTGTCGTTACACACAACCATAAAAGTGCGCATGTACTTTCGTATCATCTTCGAACTTTACGACTGGGATATCGGACTATTGCATTGGAGGCGATAATACTATTGTCATCTCCATGTTGGGTCTTATAGAATAAGGTATCGGGGTTTTCTTTCCATGGGGTATTGCACCCGAGGCGACGAACTGGCCTCTTACCTCTGTTTTCTGCTGAGGTTAGGACTGTTGCTTCATGGTGTGGTATTATAAGTATAGATTTGCCTTAACCCGAATTCAAATTCATAGTATTAGACAAACATAAATGCAAATAAAATTGCCGTCATGTGAGATTTGACACCAAGTAGTCTGACAGAAATGTGTCGACGTTTCGAAGGAACGTAGGTCTCAGTATTCCTCTCCCTTCTTGTGAATAGGGCAGCATGTTCCTACGAAAGGTCGGAGAAACTACAAAACATACAATTTCCGACTAAGGTAATCGCCGCCACGACCTCAAATCTCGCAGCATAACAGCAATTTCATTGACAATATGCTTTAAGGCATTTCACCCCCACCTTCTGGGTGCTCCTTTAAGCTCAGTACAAAATTCAAATTCGAAATTGCAATGTTGTTACATTGCATCCGCATTGAGCACATGGCTGAGCGGAATAATAGCAAAATGGAATATTTTTATATTGAAGCATTGACATTAATTGAACATGGATTACGTACGAAAATATTATCGGCGGCCTATCGAAAACACGATCTCGATTAGTCAACATGGTGGAGAAGTGCAGTCAGAGAAGTGCTAAAAAGATTTGAAATGCGTTTTTTGTAGCTCAGATTTAAAATTTACACCTGAGTATAATGAATAGTGAAGTGGAATTTCACATTCGACAAAATTATCAATGGGCGAAGCTGCCAGTGACTGTCAAACAGGTAGGCAGAATTGAACCTTTCCATCCTTCCTACAGCTCTCATCTTAGTTTCACGTCAGGGTGATCTGTATAATGCTTGCAATTAATAGTAAAATGACCTGTGTCGTCCAGAAGAAGTAAAACCGCGTGTGTTAAAATATACGGATTATGATCGTGACGTTTGCTTGTATTTTCCAATGTAAAGCGGAGAGCGATATTTTTCGGACACGTAACTGTGTTAAATGTTCTTTCGTCTTTCCTTCCTCCCACCCTTCAGGTATAAAATACAGGTGTTGTTTTGTACTCATTTGCTAATTAATTGCTGAACACAACACCCCTAAACCAAAAAGTAAAATTCACACTATAACCTGCCATGGGGAGTAGAACTATGGTTCTACTTTTTCTTAAGCTTCGAGGCTAGATCGGGGTGGGTGGTTAACGCCATGCCCTGGCCACTTTACCCCCTGGAATGATCCGGTACCCATGGTATAGGAGGTTGGATTGGCCCCAGGGCCGGTCTCGACAGGTGTGGAAATTTCGCCCCTACCGGGATTCGATCCCCATGACGTCCAGCCCGCCCTTAAAACAGATTTATTCCGAAGCGTGACACAATGTTGATATTTACATCAGGTCTGCAATATTTTCATGTGGTTAATATCAATGTCAGTTTAGATTTAATTATTTATGAGAATGGTCACTGTGCTGGTCTTTATTAGTGCTGGATATTGTTTTCTGGGTCGTGATAATGTGTAACACGGTAGATAAGTGTTTATGGTTACGAGAAACCTGCTTCAGGTCCTGCAAGTCCCAGTGGCTTGCTCCAGCCTCTTCCAGTGAGAAGGTGTGACTGTTGTCAAGCTGACAGTATGTCATTCATTTTGTACGATTTCCTTTGGCTTGCTGAATATTTTTTCCCGTATAGTTGATTGTGTTGCCCTGAAGATTGAGGCAGCAGGTTTTTCTGAAAAATGTACTTATCAGATTACATATTGTCATATCACAGAAGTCAGTAATCTAGATCATAACTTTTCTTCTTTTTATATATATATATATATATATATATATATATATATATATATATATACACACATACACACACACACACACACACACACACACACACACACATATACCTTTACAGTTTGGTGAGTAATGTTATTTATTGACAGACAGACTGCCAGAGATAAGACAAATTATGTTCTTGTATTGGTATGTATGTTTGTATTACTGCATGTCATGTACATTATTTGCCAGACAAAGTTACATTATGTTAGTTCACACTTCTTGTCAGGTCAAGTTATAATATGTTAGGTTAGCTTAATTGCTTTGCTTTGTTTGGTGTGTGTCATAGTAACTATATTTACTATATTGTATTTTATTATTTTGTATTTTAAATAAATACTTAATTATAATACCTCATTAATTATTACAGTGTTATTAATTCTTACATAACGACATAGATAATAAATGTAAATTTAATTGCGTTAATATCTGCATGTATAAATTGTTGATAATATTTTACATTCAGGTTTATATGTTTTTCTTTTATGTTGTTAAGCTTTATTGGCCATGACAAGTACTCTACCTGCATATATCGTATTTTATATGACTGCTTCTGTATCACATGATCTATAGAATGCAAAGGAATGAATGAATGAATGAATGAATAAATAAACCTACTGTTAATTTTTCAAGAAGTAGATTTTTTGCCACGTCAAGTTACAGTAATTAGACAGTAATTAGGTCAGTTCAGACTGACATTTTAAGTTATATTACATTATGTTTAATTTCATTACTTTATTTGTGTGTGTCATAGTAATCTGAACCCAATTTTCATTCTGCCTTATATTTGTTGGAAGCTTATGTGATGTGGATGCTCAGACTTGTGATCATGATATGTTTTTTTTTTTAATATCAATTTATGTCTGGATATATATATTGATATTGATTAACTAGCACAGCGGGATGGTATGGTACCTAAACATGTGTTTTTTTTTATTTCAGAGTTTGGGTAATTCACAAAAGGAATATGAAAGATGTATTGTGAACTTCAGCATAAAGAATCAGCTGAGATACCGAGGGAATCTTGTGAGATTTGTACGCAAAGATGAACGACGATACTATGAAGATCTACTGGCTTACAGCAGAGAGAACCTCATGCTGTATCCTTACCATTTATCCGATGTTGTAGTGAAGGGCCTGCGTGTAACACCATTTCAATATTACATCTCTATGATGGAAACTATAATGGAGCAGGAGAAAAGCTATGATTCGCTGCCAAACTTCACTGCTGCAGATTGTAATTTGATTTCTTCTTTAGATTAAATTTGCTTGTATTTTACAGTCCCTGTCTAACCAAATTTTACTGAGCTCATATGTATGGTAGTAATGCTTGTGTTAGGAAGTGTCTGGTTTTATTGTGGGTCAGGTCATCAGCAGCAGTTGTGACTGAGGATTTAATGTTTTCTTCAGTCCCTTCAGACAAATTCCAGGCCATGACTGCTTCCTTTCAAATTCTTTCCTTTTCATTATTACCTACACAGTTGACATTCAGAGCTATATGTTCTGAAATACTGACAGCACCATAAAATCAAGTAAAAACATTTAACTCCCTTTCTGTAGTACAGCAGCCTGCTAGTTAACTGTTATTCATCTGGTCAACATATTCCCTGGTGGGAATTATTTGACTGCTGTGTGGTATTTTTGTAAACACATAAATGTTTTCACATTATTAAGACCACGGCCAAAAGCACATTTTGGACTTTGACTGCATCCCGTCTTTTTAAATCGCCAAGTTTTACTTCCTTCTTAGGCATAAATACCCTCCTCGGCATCCTTTTGTAGTTCACCATTAGCCTCTGTTTGTCCTTTAAGGTGAGAGACTAAGTTTCACGCTCTTGTCAAGCAACAGACAAAACTGTAGTTCTGATAAAATAAATAATAGAAAGAAAGGAAAGAAAAAATAAGTCTACTTGCATAATTTTTTTTTGTGTCCTTTACTTTCTGAAATTTGTCTGAGTATGAATAGTCTGGACACAAATAGGAGAAAATTAATCCCAGCTGCCAACAAAGTATGTGTAGAATACCTGATTGTTTACATTAAAAGTCAGATGGAGAGAAAATGTAACAAAACTGAAAATGTGTGCAGTTCAGTAGTAGTACTGTAGTGTGTAACTACAGATTAATGGCTTGTGACATTAGCTGAAGAAACAGGATTGTGCAACTTTATGTGATATGTATCAAGTAGTACAGGTACTTCATTGGAGAAATAGTATGGTCAAAGCAATAATCATATTGAAAATGATTCAGTTCAAAGATGGTCATTAGGATCAACATAGATATTAATATAGTTGACTAGTTTAACTGCTGCTGTTGGTTACACACACACGCGCACGCACGCACACACGCGCGCGCGCGCGCGTGTGTGTTTCTAGCTCTAATGCCCGTATTTATGGTTGGATATGAAACGTCAAGAGAAATGTTTATAGACCATGTATGTACTAAAGACCATTCACATATGGAACACAATTCAAGCAATGAAATATTCAAAACTCATTGAATATTATGAATTCACAACATCAGAGTTAAAATAAAAGCTATAAATATATGAGCATATGAGTACATTAGAAGACACAGATGTTAACAGAAAATAGACAACTAGCTAACGGTGATATAAAATGTAGAGTCAAGTAGACATGTAAAGAAGATTTGGATATTGTGGTTTTCAGGTCTGAGACTATTGGGTATTGGTCGCAATGAATATATAGATTTAATGAATCAGTGTCGTTCTGGCCGCAAACTTTTCAGACGAAAAAATGTAAAGGACCTTCTCCCACCAAAGCCAGCAGGAGTTAATGTAGAACCATGGTGGAATGTTGAAGTGGGATGTGTGATTGAGGAAGATATCAAGGTGTGTATGTTGTATTGTGACCATTTTTGAAATTTCCATGCATATTTTCCTTGAAATATTATCAGTCTTCTCTTTTGACTTAATATGTTATCTGTTTTTCACATATCTTTCCACTCCGCTTGTTAGGTTAAGTTTTCTTTAGGAAGTGGGGTTTCGTATGTTACTTTTTGCCACATGTAATTTTGTAATAAAATGTCTCTTTCATCTTTTTTTTTCTTCATCTTCATCTTTCACTTCTTCTTCTTCTTCATCCTCCTCTTCTTCTTCCTCTTCCACTCCCTCTTCCTTCTCTTCTTCCACTTCTTCTTCCTCCTCCTCTTCTTATTCTTCCTCCTCCTCCTCTTCTTCCTCTTCCCCCTCTTCCTCTTCTTTTTCTTCTTCTTCCTCCTCCTCCTCTTCCCCTCCTTCCTCCTCCTTCTCCTTTCTTTTCTCTCTCGCTCTCTCTTTTAAGTCGATGTTGGTATAATAAATATATATTTTGTCACTGTTCTAAGATGTCACAGAATGTTGTGACAGATACATGGTTTTTATGCCACTGAGTTTGCAGGCTCGTGTCAATGATGAAAGAAAAACACTCTTCCTCCATATAGTAAAATAAAGTAGTGCGGTTTATCTGTAGTCCTCACGACTTGCATTTGATTGATATCTGCCTGTGATCTTGCAGTCTTTTCTAAGATTCCCTCTGGTTGGTGCACACACTAGACAAGGTAGGCTTTCATGTCCCATATGATGAAATTCTAATTTAAATTTTCAGTCCTGTCTAAGGATTTATGATTTTCATGAGTCCCTGCAGACAGATTTCAAAATAGGACCATGATTAGGCCATGACTGTTTCCTTCTAAGTCCTTACCATTTCATCATTCTGTAGTCATCTACCATGTCATGTATAGTCTGAGTTTTTGACAGGATGAAATAATGCAAAGTAAGAAGCTTTTCCCTTGCTTAGCGTTTGGTTTCTGTGGCCTGACCTCATGATTTCATTCTTAAATTTCCTCCATTATTTAAGTTTTTCTGTAATTTCACATTCACTGTTTGGCACTAGAATTAAATTTCCAGTGCAACCTGCAACCCCCTGAATATAAATTAGTTTATTATCGACTATATGTAACACTTTTTTTCATTTTTTGGTCTAGCTGATCTTCCTCATCTTTCAACAGCCCTACATTTCCAAACTTTTAAGGTATTTCTGATCCCCGTTTTCCAAAGTGGCCATGTTTCAGATCCAATGTCATACAGAGGAATTATATTATAGCTATGCACATTCTTAGCCATAGTAGTAGATGAATGTGGATAGCCAGCTTTGTGCTCTGACCATCATTTCAGCTGTGAGAGTTGACTGCCTTCTATATCGAGTGAAAAAGTTGCTGAGTGGTAGCCAGAGAGGTGAATAAAACAATTATGATTACCCTTTAGGGAACTGAACTCCATCTGCCTTGTTGACTGTCATACCGCAGGTCACATGTTAGTTACCTGAATAGTCTCTTATCCCATTAACCCTTAGGCGAATAATGTCATATATATATATATATATATATATGGAGCACCCATTCTTGATGTTTCTAGATCACACACGACGACGCAGCACAGTCGGTAGGACTCCTCT
>Ga0268261_10003801_pt1 | contig 11169 bp, 10 predicted proteins | sample TergutNc150P1_FD_190353 | JGI IMG/M metagenome (GOLD analysis project Ga0268261, IMG submission 190353) | Nasutitermes corniger P1 segment gut microbial community from laboratory colony in Florida, USA - Nc150 P1 (SPAdes) (version 2) | ecosystem: Host-associated > Arthropoda: Insects >...
GAGAGAGAGAGAGAGAGAGAGAGAGAGAGAGAGAGAGAGAGCGCATATTCAGGTACTAGTAAAATTTAATGAATACATTTTGGAATAATAAATTCTATTACAAGGTTGCATCTTGTTGGTTGTTTCTACTGATTCATACTACGATGCATGGATCCATGAATATTAAATCCATAAGAACGCATTTGTGTCATCCACCAGCTATCAAGGTCTGAATAATACTAGGCTGTTGGTGTGGTTCATATCCACATCTGACGTATTAGAATGCCCTTTGTGATATGAAAATTAGCACTGGAAGTGCAGTTATAGTAGTTGATGTACTAAACTTTGATGGTACAGAAAACTGTTGGTTTCTGTGTTAGCCATCACATGTGAATGGAATTTGTGATGTTTACACAGAATCTGTGTTGCTGTGAAGTTCAATGACAGAGAACCCAAAAGACAGCAAGATAGATAATGTATGTACAGTGTTACATTCAGTGTATGTATACAGTTACATTATGGCATGTTTGCATAACCATTGTTGCCATGGAAAGCAACAGTATGTTCTCTTTTTATTGTTGTTGGCATATATGTGGCTGTCAACAGTATAAAAGTGTTCAGTGTGGCCATGGAAATGCAACAGTGGGTTTGCTTTGCACTGTTTTTAAGCTACAAAATATTTCATACTGCTGTTAATAATAATTATTATTAAATATTATGAGTGTGTGTCTTTATACTGTTGTTATCCGACGTGCAAATTTCATATTTTCTACACTGTATTATATTTTCATCTCTGGCCTGTCTGGCTGTACCTATTTTTCCCACATTACAAGGGTGTATCAAAAAGTTTTGAGACTAGTTCCATAGACCGCCAACCGATGGCAGTACGTGAATGAGTGCGCTGTGCTTGGGAGCAGGGAACGTCACCACTCAGCATGCCGAGTGGCATCGCTGTGTGAACACTGGGAGTTGCACAACATGAGTGTTTGTCACCACGTGTCTTCACATTTGCGATTTCAGCATGGACATGAAACTGGAGCAGAGAGCAAACATCAAATTCTGCGTGAAACTCGGAAAATCTGGAGCGGAGACTTTTGAAATGATACGACGTGTGTATAGAAATGAGGCCATGAGTCGTGCGAGGTGCTTCGAGTGGCACGCGCGCTTCAAGAGAGGCAGAACATCGCTCGAAGATGACGAGAGGTCAGGGCAACCTTCCACAAGCTCAGCATCTAAAAATGGGGAAACAATTCGGCGGCTTGTGCGTGAGGATCGTCGGAGAATCATTAAGGACATTGCTACAATCGTTAATGTGTCATACAGAACAGTGCAGACAATTCTGACGTGTGATTTGAACATGGACCGCGTTGCTGCAAATTTCGTACCCAGGTTTCTGACCCCTGAACAGAAAGAGCACCGTGTTGCAATTTGTCAAAAGCTTCGTCAGCGTGCCGTGGATGACCCATCCTTCATGTCGAGGGTCATCACTGGGGACGAGAGTTGGGTCTATGGGTATGATCCCGAGACTAAACAACAGTCTTTGCAATGGAAGAGCCCAGGATCCCCAAGACCGAAGAAGGCGAGGCAGAGCCGCAGCGCGACCAAGAGCATGCTCATCGTGTTTTTCGACATTCGATGGATTGTGCACCATGAATTTGTCCCCAAAGGCCAGACCGTGAACGCCGAGTTCTACTGCAGTGTTCTTTGCCGTCTGAGGGAGGACATTCGGCAAAAATGACCTGAACTGTGGTGCGCGGGCAATTGGCTGCTCCATGATGACACTGCACCCTCTCACCAAGCTCTCGTAATGTGTGAGTTTCTCGCCCACAAAGGCATTAACACACTTCCGCATCCGCCTTATTCACCAGATTTGGCCCCTTGCGACTTCTTCCTCTTCCCGAAGATGAAGCTGCAGCTAAAGGGTTGCCACTTTGACAGAGTGGAGGAGATCCAGCAGGAATCGCAGAATGTTCTTGGTACGCTTCTAGAACAGGACTTCCAGCTTGCGTTCCAGCAGTGGCAATGGTGCTGGGATCGATGTGTTGCTGCACAAGGGGACTATTTTGAAGGGGATGCTGCCCAAACTTAAATCAAATAAATACATTCTAGTCTATAGGCCCAGTCTCGGAACTTTTTGATACACCCTCATATTTCATAAACAGTACAATTTTCCAAAAAGAAAAAAAATAGTTATTGAGCAGAGAATGTGTGTTTTTATTTTCTCTACATTTTTTGTCTATGACATTTCTCATTCTGAGAACAATTTTGCAAGATATTATAAATGCACATAAGTCTTTATGTAACGTACCTGTTATTCTTGTCAGATTTTAATAGAACTTGAATTTTACCAATGTGGTTTCAAAAAATCCTCATATATCAAATCTCATGAAAATCCATCCAGTGGGAGCTGAGTTGTTCCATGAGAACAGATGGAGCGACAGACGTGACAAAGCTAATAGTTCTTTTTTGTAATTTTGTGAATGCGCCAGAAAATTGGTATGTTAGAAAAAAAACAAAAACTATTGCAGAAGTTTCATTAGGTTTGAATCCCAGTGACTCATAAAGTTTGGACATTGTTGGTAGCTGTTGCTTGATGAATGGTGTTTGGTAAAGTATTTTTTATCTGAATGTATTAAAGGATCTGCATGTAGGATTCTTCTTTCTTCTCCTTTTAATGTACTGTTGGGTGTATGAGAAACTTGGTTTATTATTTTACAGGTACATACGGATGTGTGATAATATCTGCAGGGATGCCAACAGTGAACAAAAGTATTTTGCAAACCAATTTCAGTCTGCATGTATTTAGTGGTTCTGTGACTTCAAAACCACTGAAAATTCCTTTTTTGCCTGCGGTGTACGTTCTCACCAAGCAGCTGAACCTGAGTGATGCCAGAATGTCAACTTATGTCATCGTTTCTGGCAGACGTGATGTCTTAAGACAACTCAAAGTAAGTTTGAACACACCTTATACTGTAAACATATTTATTGCCATCACGTTTGTACATTGCCAAGTTCACATTACTGCAAAACTGATTTAAACATGCAGCTGATGTTATAATTCTACTAGTTATTCATGATTTTGGGGCACGCAATGGTGCAGTTGGTTGAGACACTGCGCTACAAGCCGGAGGATCGTGAGTTCGATTCCTGATGGTGTCACTGGAATTTTTCATTGACAATCCTTCCGGCCACACTATGGCCCTGGGGTTGACTCAGCCTCCAACAGAAATGAGTGCCAGGAATATTTCCTGGGGGTAAAGGTGGCCGGTGCGTAAGGCTGACAATCTTACCACCTTCTTGTGCTGATTGTCTTGAAATCTGGGAGCCCCAACCTTCTGGAACCCTATTGGCCTGTCCAGGCCTGTAATGGGATAGCTTTACCTTTACCTATTCATGATTTTGTTGTATTTGCTTTTGTGTGGCTTTTCACAGAGCATTTACGGTTTACAGTATACGGTTACAGTTTTTACAGACAGATGAAACAGAACCTTTATCCGACAGATCATTGACAGGCTGTTGGTATTTGTGGCTGATCATTCATTTGTTATATCAGTGAATATTATGAAACCTTTTTTCTGGACACAACCCTGAAAGTTCATCTCCTGCAAAAATTTCTGATTGCAGATTAAGCAAGGCATGTAGAATGTTGAAAGCATATTTGGTACCCTATTATTTAAATTCAAAGTGTTTATAAAACTGATCTTCCTTCATCCCAACAAAGCTGAAGCTGTTATTGCGGCATATGTATATTTTCATACATAGGAAATTTCTGTTCAGGACGTAGTACATTTTATTCAGAAGACTTGACATTTATACATTCATCCCAAAATCTTGGAGATCAGAAAATGAAGGTAAATGTACAAAGAAGACCATAGTATATAGCACAAAATATTGGAAGGGTGTTTTGAGAATATTTTATTACTACCGAAGGATCAGTTTCATGACCATATGTATATGCATAAAACTTGTCATCCTTAGTGTAACTTAAAACTGTAAATGGAAAGAAGTAATATGGTGTTTGAAACGTACCTTTATATCATCTGTGTTGCAAGTGCCTCTGGATTTATTTCCATGAAATAGAAACATCAACTGTGAAACCATACCAGCCTTCTTTGGATAACTCCTGTTTCTCTTGAAAGCCACCAATTTCCTGTGTTGCCTGCAAAACTATGTTTCAGTGCCCCTGTTTTCTTCTCTGTCTCAACCACATTAAATTCTGCATATGTTAGCCAGGGTATCATAAGGATGACCATTTTCATTGCAGTTTCTATAATCCATTGACTGCACATCTCACAGATTGGGCAGTGAATGTATGTGGTCCAACACAAAAAAACAAGGCTAACCCTATAGCTCGGGAACCAAGAGTGGGAGGGGAGAGACAAACAGATGGCTATAGAACATGTTCTGACCTCTCACAGTGTTACAAGGCTCAGCTTGATCGTGTTACTCAGTTCAAGTGGATGCATCTTCAAACATAGATGTGTTCTTATCCTCGGTTGGAAAATGTTGGACTGCAAAAGTGAACAACAAGTTAACGTCAAGTTTCTTGTTAAACTGAAGAAATCTGCAATGGAAACTTTTCAGTTATTGACTGAGGCTTATGGTGAAGATTGCATGTCTCGTGCATGCGTATTTGAATTGCACAAATGATTTTCGGAAGGCAGAGAAAGCTTGAAAGATGATGATTACCCAGGTCGTCCTAGCACGGCTGTTACCGATGGCAACATTGAAAAAGTGTGAGATGTGATTCGAAAAGACCAAAGGTTGGGTGTTTGAGCAGTAGCTGAGGAAGTCAATTTGGACAGGGAAGGTGTTCAACAAATTCTAAGGGAAGAATTGAACATGAGAAAGGTTTGTGCAAAAATGGTTCCAAAACTGCTGCCAGATGAACAAAAAGAATGTTGCAAGGAATTGTGTTTGGACCTTTTGCAACACATTGAGATTGAACCAGATTTGTTGAATTCGATAATTACTTGTGTTGAAACTTGGGTACTTATGTGTGATCCGGAAACCAAGCGACAATCAATGTAATGGAAGACAACATCATCTCCAAGACCAAAAAAAGCACGCATGAGTCATTCGAAGCTGAAGGCCATGTTGATTGTTTTCTTTGATATCCAGGGTATTGTGATGGCAGAGTGGGTGCCCAGCGGCCATACGGTAAATCAGCAGTATTACATTGAAGTCTTGATGAAATTGCGTGAATGTGTGAGAAGGATACAACCGGAATTATGGAGAAATGGGTGGCTTTTGCACCAGGACAATGTGCCAGCCCAAAACGCATTGTCTGTGAAGCAATTTTTAGCTAATAAAAACACCACTGTGCTTGAGCACCCACCCTACTTACCAGACCTCGCTCCCTGTGACTTCTACCTCTTCCCAAAGATCAAGTCAGTGCTCAAAGGAACCCATTTTGTGTCGGTAGAAAATGTGAAAGCAAAAACGGCAGAGATCCTCAACAGCCTTACAGAACATGACCTGCGGAATTGCTTTGAACATTGGCAGCATCATATGCAGCTGTGTCAACTCAGAAGGGAACTATTTTGAAGGCCATCATAGCTGATTTCCTGAATTTGTTAAATAGAAAAAGTTACAGGCACAGTCTCTCTCTCTCTTTTTTTTTTTTTTTGGGTCGGACCACGTATGTCTGAATTAAGCTTCAGTGTATTCTTGTTTGCTCACATTCTGATCTGCCTCAGCAGTAGCACACATTGGAGTGATGACATGTTTGCGAACTCTATCTTGTTTCCCATTTCTAACAGGAAACTAGGCACTGGATGTTTGTTTGTGGACTTCTCATGAACAGAGTGGGAACAGTCCACAAACCCAGATTAAACTTGTCTGAAAACATTGTTTGCCTGCATATTATGATCCCATAACAAAGAGGGACTTTAAGTGTACCACTTCTACGAAGCTGGTGCCATACTAATGCTGTTAATACTTAACAAATGCAACACTCATCCAGCGGAGCAGTGCACATTTGCAATACTGCATTGAACTTTCAATCTGTAAATAATAGTAACTATAGCAAACCCTTGGTCATCTGACATTTGATCATCTGTTCTTGAAATTTACTGACGTGCCTTTTCAACCCACTGAAGAAAACTGATGTGAGTACAAGTCCAACTTCAAGTGGTGGAAGCTCCTGACACATATTTAGGTCTTAAATATGTTTTTATGACTTAGTTTACTATTCTGTATCAAACTTTTACTAATATGCTTTACTTTATGTGCTGAACATTACATAGGTTTGGTTACTGGGCTTTCTAATTTCACATCTATGGCCTAGGAAGTGACCCTGGAGAAGTGACATCTGCTTTTATTGTCCAACCTCTCCCCTTACAACCCCAACAATGAGATGGGATGACCAAGGGTTTAGTGTATTTGGTGTTAGTTTTCTAACAATATGTGATGTGTGCAGGTTAGTCCACATGATGGAGAGGACTTCTTGACTGTGAGAGGACCAGACAGCATAGATACAACTAAAGCACATTATGAAGTTCGACTTACAGAAAAATACTGGAGGGAGGCAGATCTGACCACTCCAATGTCTGTAATTGTTAATTCTAAGCTGACATTCCAAAATATAGAGGTATGGTGTTCACTTTTTTGTATTCAGATAAAACATACTTCTCTCCTTGAGTCAGCACAGAAATGGTGTCATTATATCGTTTTTATTCATGGCAGTGGTTGTTTCAGTTACACAGAATGAGATCTAAAAGATATTTTTTTTTTTTCCAAAATTTTGAGATTAACACTACTCTTATATCTGTTATGGATAACTGAATTGTAAAGGTTGGGTAACTTGAAAATGCTACTAGCTTATCTCCATATTGCTGAGAATGGATGCCATCTTGCCGGGTGATTGAGAGTCAGTATTTCAGTGCCAGCAGTTGTTGCCCATTAATGATCAGGATGTATAAATTTTTCAATGTCACAGTCCAACAGATGGGTGTAGAAGATACAGCCTGACTGGCTGTTCAGAGAGAAAGGCAACAGTAGAAACTGCAAAGAGATGTCTGAGAGTTTAACTTCTAGCAACCCACATAAGTGAGTTGGTCTGTAGCATAGTCAGTAGAGTGACAATGCTACAGGCTGCATGACCAAGCAGTATGGATTAAAGTTGCAGCAGAAGCAGAAGATGTTTCTCTTCCCCAAACTGCCCAAGCTGGCTGTGGGAATCACTTGTCTTATTCTTGGGGTACCAGGGAACTGTTTCCTTAGGGCAGTGTTTCTCAACCTTTGTGAGACTGCAGCCCGGTAAATTCTTTTTTCATAAGACAAGGGCCCGGTCATAACAAATTTACTCGTAAATGCCTTCCAATTTTTTTTAAGTTCATACATTAAATTAATGGTTATAATTATGGCATAATCATACACTTATGTATATGGTGTGGCATGTTGACAAATATAAAATTACATTTAAATTAGTTATCAGTCACTGGACTAATGAAATCTTGTAGCATATTGTAGTATTGTAGCTTTTCGACACATTCACAAATATTATTCTCCTCAGAATATTTCCACTATAAAATATTTATTCATGAAAAATGCTTAGAAAAATAACAAATTCCAGGAGAACCTCTCGCGGCCCGGTATAATTGATGCCAGGGCCCGGTACTGGGCCGTGGCCCAGCAGTTGAGAAACACTGGCTTAGGGCATCAGGCTGATTGCTTATATTCATCTTGTGCCAAATTAAGATTGTATGAAGCTATACCTTTTCCTTCTCACCTGCCTTCATGGTTTGGTTCTTAAACACAGGGCTTGTTCTGTATTGTCTTATAGCCTGTTGAATTTTTTAGGATATGTAGGGGCATTCCTGTTAATTTCAAATGGCAGAACTATGTTCTAATCTGGCATTAAGTGCCTTCTCTGCAAAATACGGAGCCTTTGCTGCTTTGCTTAAAGATTCAAGTCCATACCATTTTATGGTTAAACTTGTACAGCGATGTATATCATTCTCTGTGTCCGTCTGCCTTAAGTATTAATAATGTTGCTGTTACATGAATAGCAAACTCACTGCTCGAGAAAATTCCAAACTACCACTAATGCTAGGACGTGGGGAAAAATCCAAATTATAGCTGTTTCTGGCCTGTGGGAAACCTTGGGGAAAAGCCAGTTCTTGTTTATAGTGCTGTTGCTAGGATATGTGGATTCCCCCCCCCTAAATTTTCTGGATTTGCATATTGGTGAGTGATCTTCAGATACAGTTGCATATACACTGAAACTGTCTTAAGACTTTTATGAAAAAAGTTGGCAGTTTAGGGTTATTAAGAAGGAAAACTTCTTAAAATGGTAAGCCTGAGAATGTAACTATTTTGTAAATCTGTATTGACTAAAATACTGTTCCATGTAAATTCTGCATTAATTAAACTTTTTATGTTCTATGTCTGTGCATTAAGGAATGTTGTTTACTTATGTGATAAACCAACAAATGCACTTATAAATATGTTCAGTCACGTATTATTGGTCTTCACCAACGTGTTATGGTCACCTCTGTGACTATCATCAGGGTGTCTTATAACAAGAATACAGTTCTATAAATTATAGTACAAAAATGTATGATAAAACATGAACCATCAAGTGGTTTTGTCATACATTTTTGTATTATTATTGTATATTGATTGTATTCTCATTATAAGACATCCTGATGATGGTCACAGATGTGATTGCAACATGTTGGTGAAGCATAATAATATGTGATTGAACATATTTATAAATGTGCATTTGTTGGTTTATCACATAAGTAAATCTGCATTAAATGATTCATTTGCACCATCAAACCACATTTTAAGTCATAACTTTAGTGATTTTGACACTCTCTTAAACATTTCTTACAAGCACAACTGGTAGATGAAGAGCTCATTTTTTTGAAACTGTTGTATAAATAACAATTCTATTTGTACCTTACTATATTTAGACAACTTAAGGCAAAACATAAACAAATTGCACTGCAATGGATACCAGGACACTGTCAAATCGCAGGGAATGAACATGCCAATGCACTGGCCAAAAAGGGTGCCAAAATTACACAAACACATATTAGAGGAACATCCTACCACCCTATTAAACTACATTTAAAACAGGTGTTCCAAATTGTATATAGACATGAACTAGAGACAGAGTTATCCCAAAAAGCATGGAAGCAAGAAATAGCCAAAATACCAGACTGGCCAAGAAGAAAGGCGGTTGCAGAATTTCGACTATGCGTTGGGCATGATTGCTTCGGTACACATCTTCAATGCATCGGAATATGCCCTGACCCCTATTGCATGCTATGCAGCCTTCGCGAACCCATGGACAGAAACCATCTAGGACAATGTACTGCACTATTTAATAGGACAGAGTGTGAGCGATACTGGAAGGCCAGGACAAAAATGATGGAAAATTGACTTTGTTCCTTCTCTATTACAATCTTTTGCGACTACTCCTTATCATTAGGACTCTTATATTTACTTTGAATATTTCTTTTCTTTTGCATTTATAGTGTAATATTAACATTTTAAACTTATTGGTCATATAGGTCAATGATAAACAGTCAATGTATCTGCCATTAGAAAATAAATAAAATGAATGAGTGTACATTTAAAAAGAAAAGGTATAGCAGTGCAGGATATTAGTCATTTATGTGTACAGGGGACTACTGGCATTGAGCTGATAAAGTGAAAAAATGAAAAGGGCAAGTCTGGCCTAGACATTAAGTCAAAAGTAGTCTTAATGACACCTAGATTCTTATCTCACCCATACTTCTGTCCATACATGTGAAGGGCTTATCCATACTAACAGTCTATAGGACAGCAGTAAGGGATTCAGTATGAACTAGTTAAACAGTCAGTGTCTGAATATAGACTACACTAATCCCTTGCTTTGTGGATGAAAGCCATTTTACCTGTAAAGTAAAAATCCATAAAACAAGAACCCTATTGCCATTAATTTACATGGGAAAAATGTGCTTTTCTGACCTGCCGTACAGACCATTTGTTAGTAAGTGAAAAGAGTAGGCCTTAAAGCAAACAACTTACAGATTATCATTGTGCATTAAAGTGGAAGTGTGTAAAGCAAGTGCTCTTAAATTATTGGATGCATACAATTGGATGCAAGGATGATCAAGTACAGTTTGAAGTCGCTAACCAGTCCGTGTCTGAATTTTACAGGCGAATTGAGGTGAGGACGAACATGTACAGTTTTCATATGCTTTTTTGTCAGCTCTGTTGACACTTCAACTGAAACGTCACCCCTTGCACTTTCCAAAGCAGGTTGAGTGAAGGCTTCACATAACTGAAGCACCATGATAGACTGACATAGTCCAATCAACTGTAATTTGCATACCACTGCTTACTATAAAATACAGTACTTTAAGAACAGTATTTTGAGGCACTATTTCTTGCACAGGCATATTTAGTCCCTGCATCATAAATGCCTTTGGTTTTACTGCTATTTAAATATATATTAAATGATTTATCTAAAGCCTAAGCTTGATTTTATTTAATTGTCTAATAATGAGAATTAAAAGTTGCCTTAAAACTGTAAAAATCTTAGAATGTGCGTAACTCTTAACCTAAAAGAATGCCCAAGTATTCTGATATTTGGACATTCTTATATGAGCTTCAAAATTTGTACTCTTCACAAAATATTTAGATGAGGTCAGCACATAATGTAGCATATATGGGAAACATGAGGTTGGCACATAGTGTAGCATATATGGGAGACATGAGGTTGGCTTGTAATGTAGCACATATGGGACACATGCGATCAGCACATCGTAACATGTGGGACACATGAGAAATGTGTACACTATACATAATGGTCACTGAACTTCAAGGAACAAGATCACTTGGAAGTATATGATAATATTAAAATACCTATCAATATCATTGGGGCAGTGTGTACTGAATTCATATTCTTCACGGTAGGTACTAGTGGCAGGCTGTTATCAGTATGGTACTTAACCATTGGTTTCCACAAAGGACAGAGAATTTCTTGACTAGTAAGGCAACTGTTAGTTTATAAAGAACCCTGGATTTGGAGTTTTTTCTCTCTCTCTCTCTGTGGCACTGCGACCTAACGCAGGTCATGGCCTCTTCATTCTTGAGGTTTCTAGATCACACACAACGACGCAGCACAGTCGGTAGGACTCCTCTGGACGAGTGATCAGCTCGTCACAGAGACCTCTACCTGACAACACACAA
>Ga0268261_10003802_pt1 | contig 11168 bp, 6 predicted proteins | sample TergutNc150P1_FD_190353 | JGI IMG/M metagenome (GOLD analysis project Ga0268261, IMG submission 190353) | Nasutitermes corniger P1 segment gut microbial community from laboratory colony in Florida, USA - Nc150 P1 (SPAdes) (version 2) | ecosystem: Host-associated > Arthropoda: Insects > Digestive...
CACTCTCTCTCTCTCTCTCTACATATGATGGAAATAAACTGGTACCCTTACCAATAAATTGCCTGTATAGTTCTCTTTTCCTCGAGAGAGTCTCACTCCACGATGCTCGAGTCAAAGGCAAATAATTCAAAAGCAGCTTCCAACACAGCGCTCTTCTGCCACGTTCATCTGGAATGCCTAAAATGGGTGTGGGGGTAGACACTTATGAATAACAAGCAAAACGTAGCATGTGACCAATATTCACACAGCAAATGAATCACTGTACCCATGTTTTTATATATTTTACTGTTTCCCATTCAAGTTATCCACATTCATAACCTTTTAGCCTAGTATCCTTCCTTCAGGAATGAAAGAAGAATTTTGAGATTATTCTCCTGTCTGTGTGTTCCCCCTTTTCAAGTTTTGAACAAACTGACCAAAAATGACATGGCAAATTGGCATACATGTAACTTCTCACTCTGACATCAATGTAAGGCCCATACATGGAGAACAGCACAGAAAAGTATTAAACTATTGTTAAGGTACTTTTTTGTACACTGTAAAACAGTGCATATATATATATATATATATATATGGTGTCCCAGGAGGAATGTGCCAGACTTCGGAAGAATGTTCCTAATGTTAAAGTACACCGATATAACCCAAAACACCTATATCCAAAGTTGAACAGTTACGGAGATAATGACCAGAGAAGTTTGAAACTTTGACAGCTGTTACACACTTATTGATTACCAAATTCATATTAAAACTTGCAGGAATATGTGGTTTCTGTAATGTTAATATCTGTACTTAACATCTAATTAACATCTGAGTGACATAAAGCCATTAAATTAAACTACATAAACACTCGCACTAATGCCGTAGTTGTCCTTAGGGTTCCAAGCATTTTACATGGCAGTCGCAACGTTGACTGCATTCCACTCTCAAGGACGGACATGCGCAGTGTACGGGTAACGTGTCAGCTGAACAGGTATAGTACGTGGAACCGCAAGAAGACCACACATTTCTCTGGCCATTATCTCCGTAACCGTTCAACTTTGGATATAGGTGTTTTGGGTTACATCGGTGTACTTTAACATAAGGAACATTCTCCCGAAGTCTGGCACATTCCTCCTGGGACACCCTGTATATAGATATAGAGACAGATATATATATATATACATACATACATACACATACACACACACACACAAACATTCTTCAGCTTTTGGTTTGACCGTGAGATCTAATTAACCACTGGAACTCGGTATGTGAAATTCTGCATAGAGGTAGCACTGGAAACATGTCTGCACAAAGATGTATAAAATACAGTCTGTAATTCAACAACAACAAACACGGCGACAGTTAAAAAAAAGTTGAAGTTATATCCAACCAATTTAATATAGCCACAATAATGAAAAGTTCCTCAAAAAAAAATGCAACAACTATACCTTTAACAGATACACAGAAGTAGAAATGTATGCAATAGGAAAGCAGGCTTTGCAATCTGCTTGATACAACTTCATTTATTTATTCAGAGAGATTAACAAAAACATTTACTTTTTCTGTCTGTGAGATTTGAGGTTCTTGAAGCAGTGATTATAAAGATTAGAACCATTCCTTACAACTATTTTATGGGGTAGAAAGGAAGTTGTCCTCATAAGCGCTCCTTCCTCAAAGTGAATACTTCCAACCCTCCTATTCCATGTAGAGGATCACCAGGGGGGAAGACAGGAATTGTTATATCAACAGGTGAAATAAATCATTATACTGACAGCACAATGAAACTGGCATCTTACGCAATACTGCTAGCATAACATCGCAAACATGTATGCCACAGCAACAACGCATTATAGGGTCCACAGAAGTTTACAGCTTGTCACAAAACTCCCAGCCTTTCACGGCAATCAAAGGTTCATCATGATATATCAAACAGTCACAGCCAAATGCACTCATATATTTTTGAATCTCCACTTTATTAACACTATACATAAATCCAACATGTTTCAACCCTTAAAGGGTCATCTTCAGGGAATATAACTGATAAATTCTAGCAGCATTACACCTTTACTTGCAAATATGTTATATTTGACTCCCAGAATTTTACAACTGGTGATTCATTTTGTTGGCCCACACTGCTACAATGTATGAATAATATTCCCTGAAGATGACCCTTTAAGGGCTGAAACATGTTGGAGTTATGTATAGTGTTAATAGAGTGGTGGTTTAATAATATGTGAGTGCATTTGTTAATGCTTATTTGACACAGTGATACTAGTGCATGGACATGAACAAGATAAAGTTCAATACAATATTCACAGATGTCCTCCACCTGGCAAAATAATATTCCAGTTAACCAGTCCACATCCTCACTCCATGTTCAGTTATGATAAATATGAATATTCTCTTTCCATCCAGACTTGGTCTCCCACATGATTTATCCCCTTGAAGTTTTCAGATCCAAATGTCACATTGATGAGAACAACACATCAAACATAACAAACGTACAAGACTGATAAAATGGAATGTGTATATGATACTGACAAATACAGACCAACTTATTACAACATGACAAAGAATGATGTCCTTGCATTGTATATCTAATATAGTGGGCGTCACTGACGTTCAAGTTACAAGGATCACGGAAGCAGATGGTGATGTGCATTTCCTGTATGTTTCCACCGTCTACAATAATGCTTACGACAGATTGACAACAGTGCATTACTAACCATTAAAACAAAGTTTCTTGAGAACCTTCAGGTTTATTTCTTCAAGTTGCAAGACATCGTCGAACTCTTTCAACCTACAAATAAAATGTTCGGTATTAAATAAAAAGTCTTTTTACTGTGGACATTGATACGCAGTAATTCACTTATTAACATAATTAACATACCTTGCCCTATATACGGCCATAACTCTATTAACAAGAAAAACCGTAACACAAAACGAATTCACCCAACAGGCATTCACTTGCCCACTTTCGCGGCCTTTGCAGTTTGCATCCACATGACAGCAAAGATCACATTCTTATCCCGTAAGATGTACACCTCAAAACGTTTACGTTGGCTAGCTTGTTAAGACTATACGCCTCATACGATTAAAGTCTTGGTTACAAAACACCATTGGAATGATTCACTTCAGATCCCTTACAATTTTAAATATGAAAACAGTTCAAAGTCATCACACACAAAAATTAATACATGTACTATAATAAGGCATAATTAAGAATCCAAGGCGCCATGGTACTAGTAAAATCGTTTGACGTGGAGACGAAATTCACTCAGCCGAAACAAGGCATTTCCACGCACCACTACTGTGTAGCTCAACTACAGGAACACAATGCTCCAACATAATTAACGAAACCGCACGCACAGCCGTTGCACGGTGCAGATGCATGAGTACCACTCACGACTGACAAATTAGAAATTACCACTTTTAAACAACTTCGTACGATCCATGCTTCGTACACACGGATTATCTCCTTCAGGGAATGACGTATATCAACCAGGCTCTGCAAAAATAAAATTTCCCGTACTTGCAACAGGACAGGGAAACGCATTTAGGCACAGAAGATGGTGGTGGTTTTTGCTTCGCAGCTAGTCGCTTACAAGCGGGATGTTTAAATGCAGTGTGTAGTGAAGAAATGTATGCTAAATGTCGTGTGCAATTGACTTAAGTAAAGAAAGCGATAAATTAAATCAAGAAGTAACAGTTTATATTCAGTTTTGTACCTAGTATGGCAAATATGGACCTTTTCTGTAACAATCAAAAGTGCAGAAAACGCTTAACTGTCTCGGCGTGGATAACAAGTTGCTCACATGCATTTTGTGATGAGGAAGCTGACCAGGCATTTTTGAGTAAACAAGACAATATAACATGCCCTGCCTGCAATACACACCTTCCTGAGAAGCATGATATAGTAAAAGCGGACTTAAATCCACCTGACAAATTTAAGTCTGTAAGCACAACTTTCTACTTTAAAGGAAACAAATTACATTAACATGACACATTATTACAATAGTATGACCAAATTGTGTTAACACGACGAATCTAGTAACCTTAAATATAAATTAAATTCTTTAATGGGTTGGGGGATTAGATAAGTTAAAATAGCCTTTTAGTAGGTTAACAACCTTGAATAAACCTGTTCAGGAACAGGATTGCATTGTCACTGTATTGTAAAGTTGTTCTTATTAATGCACCCACACTTAATGACATATAGGTCATAAGAAGGTGGAAGAATTCAGGCATGAAATTTCAAACTCTGACTGACAATGTTCTCCACATATATCAGGCTGTACTGTACAGACTGTCCAAAGATTTATATTTTTAGTTTATGTAATGATGGTGCCCGAGACTCTGACAATATAGGATCGAGATCATTAACAGAAATTTCTTTATAACTACAGTCCTTTTTAAGTGCACAGATACTGTATACACTTCATACAATTAAAGTAACTCTTTCAGCAATGCAGAAAGACCAGTATTACATATGAATGCATAATGGAAACTATGTCTGTTGTGAACGACTAACTCTTCTGTGACAGGAAAACTCCATTCTTTTGAATAATGCCTGACACAGAGTTTCATAAGTGTATTTAAGAATTAATAAAAACCTTTCCTCATACTTATGAAAGGTTACTGAACGAGTTCTGTAACTGATCTGTTGTAAGTGCTCTATTCAGTTTCACTCTTTTGTATCATACACACTGTTCAATGACTAACAAAAACTGAACTCTGTGTTTAAGATGGTTCTAGCAGGATTACGCCCAGAGATTGTTATGGATGTAACAAACCGTGCCCTTACATTTTGGCATTACCAAATGTGCCAGGAGTTACAATATCAGAAAGCACTTAACAAGCGCTCTTGTGACAGTTTAACACAGGCCGAAGAAACTTACACTACTGAAATTATCAAACTGAACTCTCGTTTGCAGATGGAAAAAAGGAATAAGGAAGGTAAGAATTCCTGGATTAAATTATCCTAGTTCATACAATATATAAAAATTAATTAATTCATTGATAAAAATTCATCTTTCAAATTATTGCCTTCCATTTTAGCCTTAGAAAAAGAAGTGGAAAATCAAGCACGTCAGTTAGGAGAACTACAAGACCAAATTATTCAAAAGAACCGTCAACTGCAGAATCTTATGGTAAAGTATAATGGCCGTTTGTTTAATTTCTCAAGATATACTGGTACCCACTGATAATGAAAACAAACTCACTGCTATTGTTATTGCGTACTGAAAGTGTTAAGAATAACACACAATCATCTTACTTAGATTAACTTCATACTTATTTCTATGCATAATATGCATATTTATAACTACATTAAATGCTGTTAATTAACACAGTGAGTTCTCATTCTATTTAAAATAAATAACTGAACACATGTTATTGGAAATGGAGCAATGACACATCAAAACACTACGTACTAGCTACAGGTTGGGCTAACTCTCATTCATCTAATGCAAACACCTACAACAGGTCCACTCAACTCATAGCTCATTTTGCCCTAACACAGTGTTATGTTACCCATGAAGACGTGTTCAAAGAGAAAATATCTTTTCAAACTTTCCCTGGCAAAGCCAAGATAGAACACTGAATGAATTTTTAAAAATTATAAGCTGTTTATTTATGGAGGCAAACCTTATATTACTACTTAAATTTGTAAAAATGGACAAAAAATAGCAACACCATAGCCTAGGTTGTGAAGTTCATTCTTTATACATTTTTCCAACTATCAGTATATTTTTACCGTACATGATGTACAGATAAATACAGAGGTAAAATTATACATATAATTGTATCTATGCTTACTCATTCTCAATCTCTGTACTTAACATACTGCCTGCATGCAGACAAAAATTTGTTGAAGCTGCCTGCACCACACACAAGGTTCAGCAAGCATGACCTCAATGTGTGCACATTTACCTTTGCATTCTCCTTGCCTGGGGTAATGGAAAGGAGCTTGTAAGTAGTGACTGATGAAAGGCTGAGTGGCCCCCCAAGATGTGGGTATTGTGGAACAGAGAAAAATCTCTGCCCTTGCCAGGAACCAAATCCTGATACACCAGATAGATATCCAGCCCATTGTCTAATTACTACAATTACTAGCATATTTTGATTAAACTTCATTTAATTCTTTATAACTAAATTAAATTATTCAGAATTACTCATGCCATGTTTAAAAGTGTTCACATCTGTATTTCAGTCCTGTTATTGAGTACTGTTCACAGCCAGGATAAATCAGATGGTATAGTGACTAGGCTGCAGGCTGGACAACCAAGGTGTTGTTCCAGTTTCTAGAAGGGACAAGAAATTGTTCTCTTCCCAAAGAGTCCAGACTGGTTCCGGGGCGCACCCTGCTTCCTGCTCAATGCAAATCAAGGGTAAATAACCGGGACATAAATCCAACCACTCACCTCCACACAGGTTATCAATGCCCATAGCTATGTCTTCATGGCATGGTGCTTAATTAAACTCACAGGCACAACTTTGTAAGTTCATACCACCATATTTAGAGGGGATGGTTACATGAAGGATAGCAACATATATAAATACCAAATTTAAATATCTGTGTAGAAGTACTGATCTCTTCAGGAAAAAATTCTTGTATTTTAATTTGTTACTGGCACAAACATGAATACTGTATTAAGTATTGGTGTGGTACATTCCACAGGCTACAAATAGCAAACTGCGGTGCAACACAACCAGTTCTCAACCTGATGATGGTTATGATGCAACTAAACCAAAAAGAAATAAATATTCCTGGGGGCCACATACATTACGAGACCTACAACCTACTTGTAGTGAAGTTCGTCCCCAGAATGTTAGTGGACAAACACAAGGCAAGTACAAGTAACAAGCAGTTCACACATACTGCTTGATGTATGTGTGCTTGGCACCAGCTTATATGTGTAGGTTCATATGATAACGCACCAACTGCAGTGGTCACATAGTGCTGAATGAGATGACATTTATGTATGCTAATTGTACATGACTGGTGATGCAGTGGTCGTGGTAAATTTCAAGGTATTGTGCTGGTATTTTTCTGCAAGGACAGAAGCAAGAAGCGCGCGCGCGCGCACACACACACACACACACACACACACACACACACACACACACACACACACACACACACACACACACAAATGCCAGGCAGGATAGTTCATACCCAGACCAACATTTAAACCCAAGCTCCATAGTACTTGCATTTGCTGGTTGTAAATATCACAATAAGCAACGCATGCACATTCAGAGCTGGAAATGTGATTTCTTAACTCTTAAGAACAAATCCCTCTTACCTTACTATGTATGTATGTATGTAGGGTTAATATCATCCTAAAGCCAAAACACAATTACATGAAGAAATGCAGTGAATGCCGATGTAAGGCTTAGCTTCATGCTACTACCACCTTCATCCCTGAACACAGTGATCGTAATGCACACAGGTGGAAGGTACACTGAAGGCTTTTCTGGGGGAGCACTAAATCTGAAAAGTAAACTGAGGAAAATCTTACATGGAGAACATTTAACATTTAGATTATAAGAACTTTGGATCACTGAAACTGTTTACTGAATTGGGGTTCCACTGAAGCAAGTGATCCGTGATGAGCTTCTCCCGGTTTTAACTAATTTAATTCTTTTGCTTGTTCCAGAATTTGTATTTAATCCAGTGACACCACGTAAAGGACCTGATGAACAAAGGAGGCAATTTGTACACAAAAAGTAGCATCCATTCATCGGACAATGGAGATACGTGCATTCCTGTGTGGCTATATGGTAGGTGTGATATTTCAGAAGAGCTATCAGTGCTGGAGGATTGTATTCACCATGTTGTATATTTTTTGGAAGACATTCAGAAGAACATCTCACGTATATATCACAATATGACAATTTACTAAAATGATTTTCAAATGTTCAGTTGGTGAAATAATTTTAACACAATAACCGTAGAATTTTTAAATTAAGGCACTTCTCAAATTGACAGTGTATGTTTTACAACACATATTTGGTGTAAGGTAACATTTCTGTGACTTTGGATGGGGACTGAACCTGTGTTTCCACAATACTCATGGCAATATTTCATTTCTTAGTCACATACCACAGTAAAATGCGAGCACTCTTCATTTTCCCACCTCCAAATGAGAACATTACATTTTCAGTGATGGTTCATTAATACCTGAAACCATGAATGGTTAAGCTGATTCTCAGTAGGGGCACTCCCAAAGGACGAAGGGCACTACTTCCTTTCCAAAGAAGAAGGAGACCAGGGTTCATTTCCCAAATGAGGTGACACAAATTTGCTCAAAATCATACTATACATATCACCATGCTCTTGTGAAAAAAAAAAAAATCACTCTACATCAAGACTAACCATGAGTCATGAAAAACAAAAAATTTGTATTAGATTTAACACAAACTGAAATTTTCTGCCATAGATGGAATAATGTTCTCAACTCCCATTACCTTTCAATGATTAACCCACTGACAGCAGAATTAAGTGCCCAGTGTACTCTGCAAAACACCCAGGATTTAAATGGTTGCTTATTACTTTGCATAATCTTGGGGATGACTTCAGTGGACATCCAGTTTTTTTCACTGTCACATTGCACACTGAGTTTTGTCACCAAAGGTTAAGGAGTTTCATTTATTAACAATAAAATATGACTACAAACCATTGTAATTCCAACAATAACAGGAGACAGATGGAAATGAACATCCATTCAGTGGAGTTTGGCAAGATATTGATGTGTAAAACTTTCAAGTTACTGTGTTAAAGGAGTGTGACATTTTGTATTGTAACTATATATATAAAATCATCCGAACAAAATCATCTGTAACAGTAATATCACATTATGATTCTGGCACTTCCAGCATTTTTATGTGTAACTCTTTGTGAAGTTCTTTGATAGGTTGCTCCCAGCGATGTTCAAAATAAACATTCATGAGGAACTTGCAGTTTGTTCCAGTCTGGATTGCCCATGGTAAATAATACTTGACATATTTTTGTCGTTGCCTGCAAAAGCAAAATGAACTACACTGACCCTTATAATAAAACCAACTAAATGCACTAATTTCTCAAATTTATTTTGGAGTGAAAATCTACATGTTTCGGACAGTTCCTCTGTCCATCATCAGGAGTTTTTCACTGTACACACAGCAATGGTATATGTCATACAGGTCTGCTGACAGCTTGCTAGCAGCAAACCTGTATGACATATACCATTGCTGTGTGTACAGTGAAAAACTCCTGATGATGGACAGAGGAACTGTCCAAAACATGTAGAGTCTCTTCACACACAAACAGTATATTCCAGTTCACATTCAGTGCATTTTCTTTTTATCAGTGAGTTTGCTAGATTATACACTGTCACTAGATATTCCCTAATAGCAGTAAGCTTCAAATGGCAGCTTATAAACTTTCGGGGTCCATAAATGTCGGAAATGTATTGACTGAGCAACTACTAGCTTCTCACGCAAGAATATGCTCCATAGAGTCAGGTGGCATAGTATTAAGCATTTAGGAGATTCAAGATTTGAGGCTGTCAAAGGAGTGTCGCTAGGTCTTCTGAGATGTTACGTAATATCGACTAGTGAATAGTTACCAGTTGATGCAACGTAACATCTCATAAAACTTCCGTTTTCAAATCATGGGATGATAATCCCAGACTTAGGAAGTTTTTAAAATAAAATCCACTCACAAATGGCAACAATGACATTTGTATGAAGTAGCCAGATTGCAAATGAAGTACACATTGCAATAACAAGAGTAGCCAGAACAGAAATGGCACAATTTTTACAACAGTACAAACAACACCGGCACACTGGCAGCATGCACACATGTAAACCATAGACATTCTTACCACAGTTGCCAAATATTGCCCATTCTTCAAATAAATACAGTCTTGGCATCAGATCTCTATGAAACTACCATCATTAGCAGAACCCACAGCAAACAAAGCTCTCCACTAGACAGCCTGAATCAGTTCCACCCATTTCCCACACACATTACACACAAAGTGATACAAAATTCACTTGACACTTGACATTTAACACGTTGCCTCTACTGTCACGTCACATCTGTGCCACTCTGTACATTCCTAATATCCAGCTTAATGTTCTACCATCTCTTTCTGTCTTCTGAGTGGTCATATTCCAAACAAGTTTCCATATCAAAATTATGCGTGCATTTTTTCTCTTCCATCTGCACTACATGTCCCCTTTTTTCACTACACTCACAATATTAAGTGACCTGAAAAAAATCATATTTTGTGATAACCTAAACGTCCCCAATTACTCATTACTTTGAGGCCCATATATTTACATGTCTACATTTATTTTACAACACACCTAAACTGCTATTCTCTCGAAAGTAATTTAATTATGTGAATGAGATTATTATTAAACAAATCAACTGCACTTTCACAAAGACAACTCAACAGCATGGAAAATACAATCACCAAGTTCCTTACTTTGGATACAGCCGGAGGGCACCAAATAAAGCCCCACCAATGCACATTGGAAGCCGAGTCTGAATTGCTTCAACCCACTTCACTGTAACTTCGCCTGAGTAAAAGAAAGGAGAAAACCAAGAATAGTCAATGTAGCTGAAATGATGTGTGCAAAGGGTAGCTTTAGAGATGAAAAGAACCAGAAGAATGTAAAGTGAAAAAGGAGATGCAGTCAGAAAAGATAATGAGAAATGACAGTGTGAATGTTATAACATTACTTTTACATGACAATTACCTAGCATGTTTGTAGGCATTCCAAGTAACGTGTGGAAGAGATCATGTACCTCTCGATACCGCTGCACAACATATGCAAGTTCTATATCATCCACAAACTGTACTTGTGACCGAGAATCAGGAGTGACTTTCTGAAAAAATGCACAAATAATTTAAAATTTAGATAGGTAACATTTACAGTAAAGAGATAAGTTGTTTTGCCTTAAACCATTAAGTCTTCATGATGGGCAACTCAGAAATCACTTAACATATCATCGGTACAGATATTTTCTTTCAAAACTGTATTTTCTTAACACATTGCGGACGGGTGATGCAGATTTGCGTTTTTAACACGGTGAAACTCGGTACATCTGCAAGTTCTCCTTAGTGCCACTCCACAAGGGGGAATGTTTCCAGAGGTATCACACCCTCAAGCACTACTAGGGTCTTTGGTGA
>Ga0268261_10003803_pt1 | contig 11167 bp, 12 predicted proteins | sample TergutNc150P1_FD_190353 | JGI IMG/M metagenome (GOLD analysis project Ga0268261, IMG submission 190353) | Nasutitermes corniger P1 segment gut microbial community from laboratory colony in Florida, USA - Nc150 P1 (SPAdes) (version 2) | ecosystem: Host-associated > Arthropoda: Insects >...
GGCCCTGTTTCATAGACTGGTTAATTTACCGCGCGGTTGGAATAGAAGTGTCATTGTTGTTGCTAGGTGCGGTTAGGAAGGCATAGTGTTTCTGCTGTTATTCATACAGTAACATTAGTACCGCACACAACTGCACATTGCGTAGCGCTGGGCAGTTCAGACATGCACTTGACGGAGAGAATGGGGCCAAGGGAGGGGAGGTCGGGTGGCCTTCCCCCTCCCAATAGACACTGACAGCCTTGTGTTGTTGCACGCGAAAGTGAACCTTCCATTTTGTTACTGACATTTGTACATCGGCGTGCTGCAGGAAGGAAGTGGCGCCATATTTGTAAGTTCAGTGACTGTGTTTGTGTTGTGTGTTACAGTGCAGTGCACCCGTGATTTCGGAATATTTTGGTTTCAGTTACATCCAGAATTGTAATATATTGTGGATTGGTGGTTTGTGTTACCCTCCAGATTTGGATTTTATATGGATTACCGTTCTGAATGCCTTCCAATGGTAAGCTTAGCCAACGAAATGCATATAACTAGTACCGAGTTGTGGGTTGTGGATTTCCTGGCGTAACTTCAGAATACTGTGGCGTGTATAATAACATTGCTTTATGGGTTACGTGGAATGTCTTCTGAGTAATTTTACCGCGTGTGTTGCGTATTTGAGTCCTATGTACAGTTCTTAGTCCCAACATAAACAGCTTTAACCTATTCATCATTCGTAATCTACCAATGAGTATGGATTTTACTTCACTCTTGTAATCCAACTAGCGCTAGTTGTCACCAACTGATTACGTGAACCTACATTTTCTCCCTATTATGAATTAAATGATTTTGTTCTCAAATTGCCAGGTAGCTTACGTTGACTGCAACTAGAGTTTGTCTGACAGATCAGGGACACGTGTAGTCACACAAGTCACTCTTCGTGTAGAATAGAACCGTCAAGCGAACCCTTATTTTCCGATGACTGTTCTGTTATACTGCGGCGCGGAAGAACATAACCCTTGCGAGGATCACATGCAACAGGTAGTTCTGTCGCTCAGTCAGGTCAGTGAGTTTGTTCACCTGCTGGGGCAGTGGCCCTTAGCATTACCATTTGTAAACTAACGCAATAGCGCTGCGATATAAAATTCGTGTATTCAGCTACTGTCGACTGCACAATACATTGTCTTTTTTTGCGTACGTTATTTCAGGTTAGATGTTATGCTGCTAAGATGCACATTCAAGATCTCTTGTGACATTCAATTTATCACGTGGGCTTGTTCATAACATGAGAAACTGAAACGCATTCCAAATGTAGAACTTTTAAGTTTAGGATTCACTTAATTCTAACATATTTAACCAGTTTAATTGACGTGTCAACTCCCTGTAATCGATTTCAGTGTCAACAAAGATTGTATGTGTAAGACCATATCGCATTCAGAGAAGCTAGTTATCTTAACACATGTATGTACTCGAACAAGTATCGGTAGTTATTTGTGTTTGTTAATATGCCGGAAAGCCGACCCCACTGGCGGCGCGGTCTAAGGCGTGGGTCTGCGGCCACTCGCCTGCTGATACTGTGGATTCGAATCCCGCCGGGGGCTTGGATGTTTGTCTAGTGTTAGTGTCGTGTGTGGTCAGGTAGAGGTCTCTGCGGCGAGCTGATCACTCGTCCAGAGGAGCCCTACCGATTGTAGAGCGTCCAATTAGTGTGATCTGGAAACCTAAAGTATGAGGAGGCCATGGGCCGCGTTTGGCCGTAGCGCCAGAGGTGGGGGGGGGATATGACGGAATTTAACTGGTAATGAGGTATTGCTATAAGGAATTTTATTATCTTCGCCTGAACCTTTGCATGAATCAGTTATACGTAATGTGTCTAAAATTATTGGCTGTGGTTCTGTTTAGTGTTCGTTCTCCTGAAATCCCAGTGAAGTTGATCTACTTTGAGAAAAAAATAGTATGGAAGTTGTAACAAGTCAGCAAAACTGAAATACTCTCTGCTGAGTACTGAAGGCGGATTGTGGCGAAGAGTGGGGGAGCTGAACTTCATAAATAATTAAAGTCAGCTATGAAAATAACCAACAATATGCACTATATAGATTAATTTATTATTCCAAGTCGGCTCTACATGTTTCGGGCGATATTTTCGTCTATCATCAGGAGCACTTGACTGTATTTACAGTATCAGGTAGTGTTCACCCAAGCTGCTACCGGCTGGTGTATTGGATGAGTTCAAAACTCATTCAATACACCAGCCGGTAGCAACTTGCGTGTACATTACCTGATACTATAAATATAGTCAAGGGCTCCTGATGATGGACGAAAATATCGCCCGAAACATGTAGAGCCGACTTGGAATAATAAATTAATCTATATAGTGCATATTGTTGGTTATTTTCGTAGTTGTAGTACGATGCACGGATTCATGAACGTCAAATTGAAGTCAGGGCGTATTACAGTCATAGCAGCATGTTTTCTGTGCGTATAATGCGGTGTCTACATGTTTCGGCTGTTACTATGTCATTATCAGGCCAACACATGAACTGCAGAGAGCAGTGAACCAGTAGCAACGACTTTGGACGTACCTAAAATTTGGGATCCCATGTTGTTACAATTCATGGTTACTTGCTTAAAATGCTAAAAGTGTATTCTGCTGTATTATTTCGTTTACTGTCGCTGTAGAACTGCATTACGAGTTGTTTTATAGAAATTCCATTTCTTTAGGATTATCTTAAATTTAATGTTATTTTATAGAATATATTAGGACAGCTTCCTTGTCTTTTGTATGTGTTGAACCTGGTTATGTTACTGTTTTATTTCGTGGGCCGGGATTGCTCAGTCGGTATAGCGACTTGCTACGGGCTGGACAGTCTGGGGATCGAATCCCGGTGGGGGCGAGATTTTCCGCAATCGTCTTCACCGGCACTGAGGCCTACCCAGTCTCCTATACAATGGGTACCGAGTCTTTCCTGGGGGTAAAGCGGCCGGGGCGTGGCGTTGACCACCCAACCCATCTAGCACTGAGGCTAAAGAATGGCTAAGGCAATACCGCTATTCCCCCTCTGAGCCTTCGTGGCCTGTTCTAAAGTGATTTTTACCTACCTTTTACCGTTTTATTTGATATGTTATTTGTAAGTGTTTGATACCTAGTGTAAAATAATAGTGTCTTTAAAGTGCAATAACATAAATTATTATTTATTTCTACTTTTGTTTCCTAGTCCCATATATACTCTTCCATGGGGCAAAAGCCCCTGTTGGGCCAGGGACTCCTCATTATAGCGACCTCACGATCACAATCCGAAACACCACACTCGGTAGGACTCCTCTGGACGAGTGATCAGCCCCCTAGTCTTAAGGTGGATTTATAGAAACAGCATTATTATTAAAATTTGTAACTTTTTAATATTAATTTTGTGTTAATGTTGTGTTTGTGTTTGTCGGATTTAGCTCTACCTAACCCAACATTTAGTTTCTTATATCTTGGTTTTTCTTCGTATGTTTAGGATAGCCCTTTATTATTTTCCACTTCGCAGTTCTAATTATAAAAGCCCATAGTTTACCTGGCCCCCGTAATTGGTAAATTTACAGAGCGTTTTGCATGGCGACAAGCAGCGCAGTGATCGCCGCTATTCCGGTTTACAGTGAGTCGGGGTCCACGCGTTGTATTTTAACTTACTGCTGTTACTATTAGGGTTTTACTCAATGTAGGCCTATTTTAAAGCAGGCGTTGAACAGTTTTCTTTTAGTGTACTGCAATTAATTTTAGGTGGTTGCTGAACATACTTTAAGAAGGCACTTGAAACGGGGGTTTGTCAGCCCTTAGGTACTCATCACACCTGTTAAACCCTCCGTGTACCAAACGTTGAATTTCTGTGGGTTGAAACTGAAGACACTTTATTTCTTCCCGCAGAACGTCTTTAGTGCGAGAATTATTACTATTTGCCAGGGACGACCGGCTCGACAATCTTAGGGAGCCGCACTTTAGGAAACAACTGAGGCAAGAGTCACGTAACAATACAATAAAATATTTTTGCTTCATTTGATGGTCTCTCATTTCCGTTCATCCAACTACAATAGGTTAGTTTCAGTTAGTTATGAGTCTCATTTCTTTAGAAAATCTTTTACAACACCGCACTGTCAGCCTGACGTGCATGCACATAAATGAATATTGTTTTTTAAATGTTACTTGCGCGAGCCGCACCAGTGTAGTGCGCCAGCCATGTTTTGGCTACCCCTGCTATATACTTTATCCTTTAGCATGCCGTACAAGTAAAAAATCGATTTCATGTGTACATGTCTCGCAAAAGTGGAGGTCACATTTTGTTGCATATTATTTTGTTGTCAAATCCACCGTCTAAGCAACGCATAGAATGTTTTGCTGAATGAGCTGTTGCATTGTCTTGCTGAACATGTCATGCATTCTCTCTTCATAGTTTATGTGATAAAAAATGGTGTGGTATTGTAACATATTGGTGTGCATTTATAGTCTGGAGGAAATGAACAACAGTGAGTCCAGGATCCTACTTGCACCAATAGCTCACAACACACGGACCTTGCTTTATATAATGGCGCTCCCTGGATGAACACTTGACTTTATGCAGACCAGCACCTGATTATTATTACAGTCCATATGTCCACTGAAGTGAAACCAAGCTTTCTGGCTAAACAGAACGAACATGGGTTTTATTTCTCCCTTATGCATCGTATGAAAGTACCAGGTCGCAAAATTCACTCGTCCTTAACTTTTTGCTAAATCTTGAATTACTATCTTAAGGCTTTCAAGCCAAGCCAAGCCAAGCCAAGCCATAAGTGTTAACTGGGGACGGAGTCTTGCGCGAAGCGCAAGTAGACGTCTCCCTGTCTGTTAGCCATTCCTGCGTTTGACGGCATCGCTGGGCTCTATAACAGACACCTTAACTCTAATAGGGGAATAGGCTAACGGTAAATATTTTGAAGTCAAGCTGAGGGCCTTGGCTAGTTTTGCCAAAGACTAGTGCCTATGTGGCGTAAACTAATTATGGGAGGGATAAACTTTGGTTTGTTGGATGTCTGGGTTCCGAGCCCAGACTGGCTCCGTCGCAGAAGCGACTTTGTCACGCGCTTAGGTGAAGCCGCCGCGCCTGGGGAGGGGAATGCGGGCCATGACCCTACTCAATATCGTATACCCTGGCATTTGCCTTACAACTGAGGAAAATCACGGAAAACTTCAGTCAGGGTAGCCAAAACGTGCTCGGCTGATCGGAACCGAACGCGATTCGTTTGGTCGACTTGGCCATCGCGGGCGATGGCCTCGACTGGCTTGATGGCCCCTGACACGCTTGGATTACGCCTAAGGCGACGGGGTCAACCCTCGGTCAGCGTACGTATCTGCCGAGTTGCCGTACAAGAGGTTTCTCCACGTCAGGTAACTTTCAGTCGAATCTCGCAGTCAGGGCTCTGATGTGGTCGGCAAACAGCGGAACACCCATGTCCTCGTGTATCTGCCTGTTACTTATGTACCAGGCGGCACTAGTAGCAAGGCGGAAAGACTTGGATTGCAACACCTGTAACCTCCGGACATGGGAGCGGGCAGCGGGCCTCCAAGCGGGGCACGTATAGTCCATCATGGGGCGGATGAGCTGCTTATTTAGCAGGACTCCCTTCCTGACGAAGAGATCACTTTTCCTATTCAGGAGGGGACCCGACATATCCATCATTTGCGCAGTCCTCTTCCTCACCTGATCGAAGTGAGGCGACCAGGCGAGTCGTTTATCTAGGGTTACCCCCAGATAACGATTTCTCTCGACCCATTCGATTGGTTCCCCGAAGAGTGTTACTGGTCGCTGTTGAATGAAGCGCCGTCCAGCACGCGCGAAGATGTTCGCGGTGCTCTTGGAAACATTAATGGCGATTCTCCATTAACTCAACTGCCGTTGTAGGTCGTTGAGGTATGACTCAAGGTTGCTGACGAGCAGCGTCGGCTTGCGGGACGTGGCTATGATGGCCGTGTCGTCCGCGTAGACAGCTAACTCGACGTGGTGCGAGGGTGAGAGCATGTCGTTAACATACAGACTGAAGAGGACAGGGGAGATCAATCCACCCTGAGCCTCTCCAGCCTGCATTTCACGACGAGATGACGTGGTCGTCTGGAAGGACGCTTCGAACGTACGGTCCTGGAGGTATGATGAGATAGTATGGACTATGTAGGACGGGAAGTTGAGGAGTGTTACCTTGTAAAGGAGCCCATCCATCCAGACGGTATCGAAGGCTTTGGACAATTCGAGGAAAACTGCGCCTGTTAGCCTCTTTTCACAGAAGTTCCTGATTATTCTTTCAACGAGGCGGGCCAGCTGCAAGGACGTGCTATATCTGGGTCTAAACCCCAACTGCTCGTCTCGCATTAGACCGCGCTCGCTTACTTCATGTAAGAACCTAGCTAGTAGGATCTTTTCAAATAGCTTACCAATCGCGTCCACCAGACTAATGGGTCGATAGGATGATGGTAATGCCGGATCCTTCCCCAGTTTAAGGATAGAGGTCACCCGAGCGTGCTTCCACAAGGAAGGGAAGTGATGGGTGAGAAGAATTGCGTTGAAGATCCGGACCAGGAGGGATACCGCTCGCTCGGGAAGATGAATCAAGGCTCTGTTTGGTATACCCTTTGGGCCAGGATCCTTGCCGATCTTGAGACCCCTGATGGCTTCGTGAACCTCGTCAGGGTTGGTTAACCTGGGTTCGCTGGCAGGCGCCTGATAGTAGATCTCAGCGCCACGTCAACCTTCTCAATAACTGCCGGAACCGAAAGGTCGGCCACTGGCTGAAACTGAGTATCCAGTGTCAGCAAGGTCATCGGCTTTCTCAGAGTCTGAGAGAATGATTCCCCGGGGTGAGCAGGGGGAGACGGAATAGGAACTCATCACCCGCTTGGCTATCGTCCACAGCGACTGGTCTTCGAGATCGAGGGATTCGAATGTGGCACTCCACTCGTCGTTCCTCCACTCGTTGAGCCGGCGGGTCACTAACCTCTGCATTCGTTTGACTTCGGCTCTCCCTGGTGATCTGCCACTGCCTCCGCAGCCGATTCTTGACGCGTATTTCTTCCTGAATTCCAGCCGGTATCGGAGGCCGTGGGTCGGCACGCTGGCGACGTTTGGGAGTAGATGCCGCCAGAGCCTTCCGGACGGCGCCGGAGAAGTTCTCAACGCACGTCTCAATTGCCATCCCGTCGTGTAATTCCGGATCGAACGGAATTTGATCTTCCAAGTGAGTTTGGAATTTGGCCCAGTCAGTGCGCCTGAAATCAGGGCGATCCGGTGGGTGCTGGAAGAATGAGCGACACGTAGTTTCAATGAGTATCGGGAGGTGGTCTGAGGTTAGCACAGAGAACGAAGTCAGATACACCGGGGATGTTAGGTTCTTGGTTATCACGTTGTCCAAGACATCGGGAGTAGCCAAGGCGTTGTATGAGTTATTGGTTGGGGTATCCGGTCCAAAGATCAGACTACAGTTCCCGTCGGCATAATCACGCAGGAGTTTCCCCCGTCTTGTGCTCAGCCGCGAGTTCCAATCCGCGTGTTTGCCGTTCAGGTCGCCGGCCATCAAGACCGGCATTCCCCGCCGAAACAGGCGGACAGGTCCGCTCCGATCAGTGGGCGGGTAGGGGAGATGTAAGCCGCAAGGATTTTCACCGGTTTGCTGGCCATTGTGACCTGGCTGGCAGTAGCCTCCAAGTGGGTCAGACCCGTGATGGGCACTGAGTGGCGGACTATAACACGCAGACCAGGATGGCTGTAACACCCCCTTCTGTCGGTCTGTCTGTGCGGTGGCATAGTTGGCAAGCCGGAAGGCTTGACCGTGGTTCAGGAATGTCGCACTTAAAAGAGAAATATCGACACTGTGCTGGTTGAGAAAATGCTCCAGTTCAAGCTTCCTGCCGCGCATTCCATCCGCGTTCCAACAGGCGAGACGCAGGGGTTTAGCTCGCTCCGTCCTCCTAGGGCGTGCTGCCATATTCGGCCACAAAGAGAATGATGGTTTTCAAGACAGCTCGAAAGCGGGCTGCCCCAGTGGGAAGGGAGGAGATGGATGTGAGATGCCGACGAGTCAACTCCAGTCATGCATGGAAGGGAAGGTGATCGAGGAGATCAGAAACTTCCTCGAGTGGGGAGGGGGAACTTTGGTTTGGGAACACCAGGTTGGGGTAGTGGGTTTATTGGCCGCGGTTTTGACACTCGCGGCTGCTTTCTTCTTAGACTTCCCAGCAGCCAGCTTAGGGGCTTTTGTGGTTTTGAGTTCAGACTTCTGAGGCCTGGCCGTCTTCCCGGTGGCGGTCACTTTAGGCTTCTCGGAAGCTTCCGTGACCGGCTGAGAAGGGGGAATTGGAATAGGGGTTTCGCTGCATGTCCAAAGCGTTGACAACGCTTGCATTGCAATGGACCTTTCGGGGCCATGTACGATTCCACCAACACTCGCAAGCCGCAGATTTCGGTAAGAGATTGTACTTTCGACACCTCAGGACCTCGCGCCACTGATACAATTAAGTGGGGGTGGGAGGGCGGTCCTTGGCGGGGTCCTGGTCGCGACGGCAGGAACGCAGCTGTGTGAAACCCTGGATACGAATGTTCAGGGATTCCAGCTCCTCCCGGACGACACTCTCAGGCGTACCCCTACCCAGGTTCTTTACCAGAATCCGCACACAGCGGTCCTCCAGGAGCGTGTAGGTGTGGAAACTCACACCCTCCGTCCCATCAAGGAACCGCAGTGCGCTGACAGCGGCTCGGAACCCGTCAGCTGTTGATTGGACGACCTTTAATTTCTCGCTCTTAAGTTGGGCCGTCAGGCCGCCAGGGCAGGATGCCCGCAACCAGGCCAGAAAGGCACGGGTGTCGCGAAAACCTGAAATAAAAATGGGCGTGTTGTTAGTACTCTCTCCTGCCGGCAGGCAGGTGTTGGCCTCCTGGGCGTTGAGAGTCGCGGCATCTGGCATGTCGCTCAGAGGTCCGGACATGTCACTAGACATGCGCCTATTGGCTGTGTTGGATAAGACAACGGGTTCGGACATGTCCGAATCCATGGCTGTGGGCTTGAGCGACCCACTTGGCTGACTTGGGGCGACGAGCACGGCCAATGCAGGCGCTACGTCACCCCGCCCTCGGGGGGCCCGTGTTGCCGGCTGCCTAAGGCAGCTTGTTCGCCCGTGACAGAAGTAAACGCGGGCAGAGGCGCGCACCCTGCGCCAGGAGCTGGGCGCCTATTGGCGGGCTCAGTTGAGCGGCCCGACTTTACCAGATCGTTGGCTTTACGCTTGCCCGCCTTCAGACTTGGAGGATGCTGGGAAGCTTTAGGCGCACCACTGTGGGTGGTGCCGCGGCTCCCGGCGGACACCACTGTCTTCCTCTTCTTCTTACTCGAAGCGAGAGCTGTCCTCAGTTCCTTCAGAAGTGCCGGGGAATGCTGCATCGTAGAAATATCCTTTATAAAGGCTAAGTCTTCCTGCCTGAATGATGCTTACGCAGGAAACCTGTAAGAAAGAAAGAAAAGTTCCTGTTACTCCGACTGTTGTAGCTCCTAATACTGGTCTTGAAAATCAATACCTGCTCCCCGTTGACTCAACGCAGACCGGTTCTGACTTGTCGGGACACTCCACTCAGCAGCTACTACTCTCACCAAGCGCCGGCCAGTACCATCCAACTCCGCCAACTGATGAATCCGATTGCCTTTCAAGATTAAGCGCAGACTGCTTTATTTAAAGACCCCAGTTCGTACCGCGCTGTAAACACTTCATTTCGGTTATAAAAACCAGTCATTTTACGATGTGACACAAGTCGCTGTTTTTTCTGAGATAAATACAAAACACATAAATACAGTGTGGGCAGAGCGTACAGTTGTTTCATGTTAAACTTGTTGGTGCATCACGTAACAAGTAGGCTTTAAAAGGTTTGGTGGATTTAATTTTTATTGTTACGAGTATGTTTAGCTGAACTTTTTAAATTGAAGACTTACCAAATAAGATGATCAGCTCAGGCTCCTATAAAACATTTATACTTTGCCGATCTCAGGAACTCATGCGTTCTTGAATTTACAGTAACGGAGAGCTGTCTCTTGCACCGATATTACCGTACAGTGCATTCCTCAGCACCTTATACAATTTCAGCAGTTGACTATTTCAGCATCATTTCATATACCATTAAAACTCGCCGGCTAAACTTATATTAACCTATTCTGTGCCTAGTATTTAAAAAAAAATAGACGTCTGTTGTTATGGTGTATTATAGTAGTTGAAAATTTGAATTGTTGTAAATCCCAAAATGTAATTATTTTATATCCAGGACAGTGTCCGTTAGAATTTCAACAAGAAGCTTTCCGTTTGCTATTGTTGAATGTTTCAATAAATATTAACCTTCATCACAAATGTGAGAACTCAGCTCTAGTGTGCTTGTCAAGAATGTCAAGATATCGTGTTAGAGGTCATGACTTTGTAGCACGTGTAGCAGGTTTAGTCTTTCGGGGAAAATAGTTTCTTTCCTTTCTCCATCCTTCATCCCATTCTTACCGGCCTTTTATATCTTTCATGCTTTTATCTATGTCACTTCTCTCTTCTTTCTCATCCATTTCGTACTTTCCTGCCCTGATTTTCTTCCTTCTCTGTATTTCTTCCTGCCTTTTACTTTAAAAAAATATTATGTAAATATCCTTCAAGGGCTAAAAGATCATGTGAAAGTATGTACATGTGTTGTCGAATGACGCGCCGAAGCCAAAATTAATGCGGTTTGCCGGACGTAAGGGAAGCTTAAAGGCCTTATATTTGCGCACATAATACAGACTATAATTTACGTTAGAGTAGGTGCTGGAAATGCTCTTCTTCAACTCTCCAGACATGCTTGATTTCGAAAGAACTAAAATACCGGGAAGCCGTATTCCAAAATTTCTTATGTAACTTTTCATACGATTTCTTCCTTACGTAAGTTTCCACGCGGAAAATCTTCTGCGTCAAACTGTACTGCAGACTCACGAAATCTGTGCTTTACATGTCTGTTAATGCAGCAGTTTAAAATGGACTGTGTGACGTAGGTGATGCAGTGTACGGTACACTCGTCGATGTGACAGGCGATGATGAGTCTTGCGGCTGCCGTTGAACTTGTCGCGCAGTATCGGCAATTTGTAGACAATAACGTCAAAGAGTGTTTAATAATCTCTTCACCGGGTGTCAAGGATC
>Ga0268261_10003804_pt1 | contig 11166 bp, 8 predicted proteins | sample TergutNc150P1_FD_190353 | JGI IMG/M metagenome (GOLD analysis project Ga0268261, IMG submission 190353) | Nasutitermes corniger P1 segment gut microbial community from laboratory colony in Florida, USA - Nc150 P1 (SPAdes) (version 2) | ecosystem: Host-associated > Arthropoda: Insects > Digestive...
TTGTGGGTACGGTGAGGGACTTTCGGGTCCCATAAATGCGGGGAATTTCTTGACTAGCTGCAAAGTTTACTGGTTAGCTTCTCAAGAAGGACTCTGCTCCATGGAGTAAGTAAGTAAGTATGCTATGCGGTGCTATGCTATGCTATGCCATGCCATGTTACGCTGCGCTACACTACACTACACAGTACTATACTATACTATACTATAAACAATGGGTCCCTTAGATTTCATCTTGTTATATCTTCCTTTATGAGATTTTTGTACTGACATGCCTGATGATAGCCTGAGAAAGGGCTGAGTCTTGTAGCATACATGAGGTGGCACAACTCAGTTTTAAAAAACACCTGTGTTGTGTTTGACAGAATAAGTGTAGTTTATTGACTGCACTTACAGCTGCATCATGCCACAGTCACCTCAGTTGCAGGTTGCATAGTTCAACCATCTAACTTTTTTCTAAAACACTGACCAACTACACAATATCTAAATTTAGCATTATCACATGCACACTATAATGACGGCTGCACATTATTATGAAACAGGTGGTGTGGATCAGGATGCAATGGGTAGCAAATTTAAATATATGAAACACTGAAAATCCTCATTCATAACATGAGATCAGTGAGTGAACTACTTTAATTCATTTTCTATGATTTCTATGCTGCAGATATACAGGAATCTCAGAGACTTGGATCCACGGTGTATTGATATGGTAGTGAGAAATACAAGAGTTATTCTAGTAATAATTATCCATATACGAAAAAATATACAAAATCGGTAATAATATTTTCAAGTAAGTTCCATGATTGACTTCTAAAACTTACACGTATTCCTGAGATTCCGCATACACGTACCCTTGAAAAGGTCTTTGGACCATAACATACTAGAGTAACCAAAAGAACATGTGAAGCTTTAACGCTGTTATATTCATATAGTTATGAAGGCTTTTACAGATTAAAATCAGCCTGTAAAGTAATAAACTTGTCTAAACAGGCTCAACATAAGATCCAAGAGGAGTTTTGTAAAAGTGACTAATATGAACTGTGTTCCATTACATAATAACCTTTTCTCATGGAAAAGAGTTCATGAATAAAATATGCTGATTATCAAAAAAAAAAAAAGCCTTTCAGTTTGCTGCAAGCAACATGCAGGCAACCTGTTTTTCTGCAATAAAAGACATACAAATCACTTACACGACGGTTACGCAGTTGGTTAAGTCCCAGTTTGTCGGTAAGCTCGGCAGCACTCATCGCATTAGGCAAGTCCTGCTTGTTTGCAAATACCAACAGAACTGCATCTCGCAGTTCATCCTCTTGAAGCTGTACACAGTAATATTTGCAGTAAAACAAAATGTATAGCACACTGCAAAAACTATTGACATTGCACCCCTCTAGTGCAGGTGTGACACATGGACCAAACTCAGCTGATTTACAGCTTTTGCTCTGGTATATGAGTCTATTGTCAGAATTATGTTTAATAATTTTTGATTTATTGATAATCAAGACTATTATTCTGGACATTATCCATCATCTGGGGTTTTTCCAAACACAAAATCTATCCAAACTATGTCTGTTCCATCATCAGGTATAAAGGTTCCTTCTCAGTCAAGCCACTTAACAATCAATCACTGGACACCAAAAGATGTTTTAACCAGAGTACATTTACCAATAAAGGACCCAAATGAGTAAACCCATATACCTAATGACAGTTTGGTTTATTGATTCTCTGAATAATACAACACTGCAAGGGACTGCACATTCATTATTCACATTCACTACAAGATGTTGCAGCTGGTCCTTGCGCCAGCAATGGGTAGTGCCAGATCTATGTAAAAGGGGAGGGCTCTCTTCCCTTTTACATAATTGCAGCACTACCTGATGATGGCGTAATTACCAGCCAAAACACGTCATAGTGAATATGATAAATAACTGAAATAACAATTATTTACAGTGTTGTATAATTCAGAGAATCAATAAACCAACACTGAGGAGTCATGTTTATTTTAACACACTATCATCAAAAACACTTAGTTTCAGAATTAAAAACTGTTCTGTTCAACATCACACACATTTTATTGTCTTTTAATAGCAACAGAACACAAGGCACTGAAAAATTTCCTATGGTTGGGTCTACCACCAATAATGACCTTCTGACTGCTCTACTCTGCAATACTGCTTCTCTTCTTCACAGAGTTAACATGGTTTATGCCAAGTTATTCCAACCGGTCTCTTTGCTTCAGACTTTCCCATAAAAACTTTGTATGAATTTCTCTTCTCCCCCATGTGAGCCACAATGCAACATATTTAAAATGATTAAGACATGAACATGTCCTACAAAGATTTGCAGATACACATAATTTGACATTTGAAACCCACCCTGCTACCTGCATGCTGGATATTTAACCCTGAACCCTGCTGCAGTGAATATTATTGTAATTACTGCACCTGAATGGTTAGGGTCCTCATATTTGATTAACAGCCTTTGTAGAGGTACACAAATGAGCAAGGATGTTTTTCCAAGTCAGTGTTATGACATAATGAACACTGCAAAATTATTCAGCATTCATGGAAATGCATTATTGCACATATGTATTTAAAACCCTCACCATGTTTTGAAGCTCCTTCTCTGCTTCAGCAATCCTCTCCCTGTCATTTGAATCTACTACGAATATCAGTCCTTGAGTATTCTGGAAGTAGTGCCTCCACAGTGGCCTGATCTTGCTCTGTCCACCAACATCCCACACAGTAAAGCAAATGTTCTTGTACTCCACTGTCTCCACATTAAATCCTACCAAAGTGAGAGAATTAATTATTCAAACCAGCACCAACCCTAAAGAAGAGAAAAATCTATTTAACCTGTAACACAGAAAGCAATGAAATATCTGCAGTTCCTTAGTTATACTTACCAATAGTTGGAATGGTGGTAACTATTTCTCCTAGCTTCAACTTATATAAAATTGTTGTCTTTCCTGCTGCATCCAGTCCAACTACATGGAACACAAAGAACTTCATATACTCAAGCAATTCATTGCTACAACTGGATATACACTTCTCGAAATACATTATGTCAGTGAATTCTCATATATCTAAATAATGGTCTCAAGACTTGCACATGCACAATACATCTGTCATCATGCAAGTATTCTGACTTCCTAGAAACAGTCACACCTGTTAAAAAGGTGAATACTACTTGCATTAGAAGACTTACTACTACAGCTGCTACAGTGCATAAATCGGCTCATAAGGAAACAGAGTTAGAAATTACAATTGTGATACAGGACACATAAAAAACATAACTATCTTGAGCAATATGTTATATCAGTCCTGGCTTGATCCTGCAGATATACAACTGTACCTTTTTCACTCTTACATTAATTTATACTTCTTATTGAATTTCTGACTGCACACTCCAGCCATAAGAGGGAGAAATTACTCTCTTCCAAGTTATGGCAATAATAGTGCAAGAGTATGGCTGCTTTATCCACAATTTATAAGGCCACTGAATTAACAAGTTTCATAGAAAGTTGTATTGTTCTTGGAAGAAAATAATTTCTTTAAAAAGTTTTACATTTGTGTATTGCAATTTATTCTGTTCTAAGTTTAGTGTATAGCCAGGAAGGCATTTATGTTTTAGAGTGACGTACACATTTTAGGTCACAGTCTTTAACATTTGACCTCTAGTGTGTTCAGATACACAATAAATAATATTTTCAGCAGTGAATTATTAAAAATGACGCAAAGTAGAAAGAATGGTACTGACAGAATGGTAACTGGCACAAATAAGCAAGAATGGCCACCCGGCAAGAGACTAATGGTGAGCAGAATGGTGCAGGGGCAGGTAAGTAAGTTACTACCAGACCTGCAAGTGTAACTGACTGCCCTGGTTAGGTTTTGGAAGCAAACAGAGCTATGCCTGGTACAATACTTTCAGATAAGGCAGCCACTTCATCTTCTACAAAATGGAATGCAGTGCAGGTGAAGTTCGTAGCTTTGTGCTGATGATGTACCACTGTTCTCATGCAAACAGCAGGTGAATAATGACCATTCTCATTGAACATAAAACTGAACATTTCATGCTACATTTGGTATGGACCTGCAGGATTTGAAACTGGATCTCTTCCACCCCACTCCCAATGACTCATCCCTCTCATCCTCAACCTCAGCATCAATCATCAGTACTTAATCCGTGCACGCTTATGAATTATGAGCAATGATTACACCTGTTATATAGCAAGAAAATCTCCACCACAAACTGTCACTCTTGCACATTCATATGTTCAACCAATTTCATGTCTCTGTGATATAATGGACCATTGCAACTTTTATTTTTTTTAATTTTTACTACTCATACATTCCACAGACCCATGAAAGAAAGGAAATCAGTTGGATATAGAAGATGTCAAGCAAACATACACACAAGCTTGTAACAGCATACAACAAAAAATCAGGTACACATAATCTTTATATTTTTAGACAGCACACTGGAAGACAAAAGATTCTACACCGAGTGATAGCAAGCATTCCTAACTTCAATCTGATCTTAATTTCTTCCTGAATAGAATTTTGATTTGTTAAGGTTGTTCCCAAATATATGAACTCTTTCACTCTTCCTACGGAACTACTATCAATCTTTATATTGTGACTTCGCCCTGCATCTGGATGTCAAAACATAACCATGTACTTACTCTTATCAGCATTTACTTCTAGTCCAATCTCCTTACTAGCAACTACTAAAGTGTCAGTGTTTTTCTTTCTAGGCTCTATAAGGAGTCTATAGCTGATACCATAAATAATGTACATAATAATAACCAAGATTTTTTTAAGCCAAAAATCTCAGTTTTGGATAAATTCTACTTCATTTCCCTATATTTCTAAGAAGACTTTCACAGTATTCCATTAATATACAAGAGGGTTAAGAGATAAAATAATGAATTGTTGGGATTAATAGTCCCTGAGCTCCCATATATTTTATGCTTAACTGAGCACCATTTAAAAGAACAAGAGATTGAATGTTTTGCTATAGACCATTATACCCTTGGTGCTAAGTTTGGCAGAAAAATATTAAAAAAAGGAGGTACAAATACTTTTGTACATGAATCTCTAACATTCACCAATATTCATCTATGAGAGTTTTGTATAGAGTAAAATACTGAGGCATGTGCAGTGAAAATAAATTTACTAGCCACAATAATATATATATTATCTATTTATAGATCACCAACTGGCAATTTAATGCACTTCATAAATGATACAGATACTATTTTAAATCATATAAGTAAATCAAATATAGAGGTTATTATGTGTGGACAATTAAATGTGAACTATCTGGCTGACAAGTGCAATAAGCATCAACAACTGGAAAATTTACTAGCAACTTATAACCTAATTAGTGCAGTACAATTTGCAACTAGAATAATAAGCAGAACAAATTCAGCAGTTGATAATAATACATTTGTAGATATATCCCACATCAGGAAATATACCGCATGTCTTTTCATAAAGGATCTGTCTGATCATGACACTCAGATAATAAAGCTACAGAACACACTTACTCAAAACAAATTAAGTGAAACTAAAATCATACGGAAATTTGCCAAGTACTCCATAAATTACTGTAAGATTAAACTGAGCCATGAGACCTGGAATAATCTTTTCAATGAAAATAATGACAAAATGCTTAAAAACTCCCATAAAACATATCTAAGATTTTTTATTTGACTTTTACCAAAAGAAAATACTGGTTAGAAAAAAAAAGAAAACACATGGATGACTAGAGGTATTAAGATATCAGTTAACTGTAAACAAGAGCTTTATTTGAATAGTAGATATAGTAATGATCCTAGACTTAAAGATAAGTATACTGAAAAATTTTATCCACAGTTATTACAGAGGCTAAGAAATGACAATACAATAAACAGATCTTAACTTCCAAAAACAAAACCAAAACAACTGGGAATAATGTCAAATCCAAAGCAGGGGAAAAACAATGAAAGAAGGAATATCATCAATAAACATTAATGGTACATTGATGGATAATCAACAAGTGACAGCACATATTTTTAATAACTACTTCTCAATAATGGGAATAAATATTACTGATAGAATAAGTCAATTACATGATAGTTACTCACCCATCAGTATGTTCTATCCTAGTATTAAATTCAGCCACACTTCAACTCATGAGACAGGTAAGCTTATAAAATCATTCAAACCAAAGAATTCCCAAAATTATGATGAAATTTCTGTTAAAGTTCTAAAATGGAGTACTCCCTTTAACAGCTCCCCATTGACTTACATTTGTAATAAATGTTACAAATTGGGCATTTTTCCATCTAGATTAGAATTTTCAATTGTGAACCCAACTCCTAAAACTGGAGACAGATTTACTATCGCAAATTGTTGACCCATATAACTATTAACATCCTTTTGTAAAGTCCTGGAGAAGATAATTTATTCTAAAATGTACCAACACATGGTCCAAAATCAGATAATTGCAAAGAACCTCACTTATTTAGAAGTACATATCCACTGACAATGCTTCCAACACATTAATACATGAAATATTAACTGCCGTGAATATTAAACATATTGTGGGGGGGTATATTTTGTGATTTAAGAAAGGCAATTGATTGCATTAATCATAGAATATTATATTCAAACTTACAGCAATACAGAACAGTAGGAAGATTTAAAGCCATGAATAAATCCTACCTCACAGAGAGATACCAAAGAGTTTTAATACACAATAATACTGACAATAGTAGTTATTCAAGTTGGGAACTGGTCTAACATAGCATATCACAAGGATCAAACCTTTGCCCCTTATTCTTTTTATTAATTATAAATGATATGCCCACAGTAACATCTAATAATGCTAAATTTGTGTTATACACCAATGATACTAGTATAATAATTACCAGTCCTAGTTCTGTTGAATTTTCCAATAAAGTTAATACAGTTTTTGTTGATATTAATGAATGGTTTAGGAGTAATCTGTTCTCCTTGAACTTCGATATAACCCATTTCTTGCAATTTTTAGCTAAGAACAGCCAAGAACTTGATTTAAATATTACAAAGCACATTACCAACACCACAAACATTAAGTTTCCTGGTCTGACTATTGATGAGACATTGTCATGGAAGTTTCATATTGATCATATACTTGTCAAGGCTGAGCACTACATGCTGTGCTGTTATGGTGGCCACACCACTTATAGTGGAAGAAACTTTAAGATTGATTTATTTTTCATATGTTCACTCAATAATACCCTATGGGTTAACTTCTGGGGGGAATTCACTGCACAGTAATAATATCTTTAAGATTAAAAAATTAATAATTCTAATCATTACTAAGTCAAGACAAAGAGACTCTTGTAGACAGTTGTTTAAAAAATTAGAAATTGTACCCTTTTACTCACAGTACATATTTTTTTTTTATTATTGATTGTGGTGAAGAAAAGGAAGTTATATACAGTTAACCAAGAGATTCATAGCATTAATACAAGTTACAATACAAATTTGCATCTTCCAATGGCCAATCTGACTGCATTTCAAAGGGGAGTTAATTTTTTTTAAGTTATATGATCATCTCGCAATAAATATAAAAAAATTATCTAATGAAACAAAACCATTCCAGCATGCTTCAAAGATATTTCTTCTGTTACATTCATTTTATTCAATAGAAGAGAATCTTGGTCTTACTATAATCTAGATCAATGGTATTGTCATTTTTATTTATTACTCTTATTCTTGTAGTCTTCATTCATTCATTCATCCATTCATTTCATTTAACGTTCCATAGATCCACAAAAACAACTGCAAGTTTAGGATATAGAACATGTCCAGAGTATACATAAATTACATTAGTCTTTGGAATCAAACTGATTCCAAGTCATACATAAGTGTTATTGGATACAATCGAGGAACAAAACCTTGTATAACAAGATACATAGGACAGCCATAGTTGCAAAACTGACAGTCACAAACATAGCTACAAACAGAGGAACTTGTCAGATACGAATGTCAAACATTTAGTGAGTGAAACACAGAACACAGATTACACATTTGACTAACATTATTATAATAATGGTTGAGAAGTGAAAACATTTTCAGCTTGTAAAGAGACTGTGTTGAAAGTATTCTTCTAGGGAATAAAAGGAATGTATGTGTAGGAATCGTTTTAAACAATATTCAAATTTCTTGACGTTATTAGATATATCTTTAATGTATGGGGGGAGATTATTAAAGATTCTAATACCCATATAGTGTACCCCCCTTTGATATACAGTAAGATTAGTAATAGAACAATAAAGGTTATTTAGTTGTCTTGTACTTTTAGTATGGTTCTCTATATTCAGTATTAAAAAATGTTTCTTTTTAACTACAAAAAGCATTAGCAAAAGGATGTATTGCAACGTAAGAGGTAAAATTTCTAATTTTTTAAACAGACTCCTGCATGAGACTCTATTTCTGTAGTCCATCATGATTCTGACCATTCTTTTCTGCATTTTAAATATTTTTGTGCTATGGGGTGAGTTACCCCCATAAAGTAGGCCATAAGTTATAACTGCATTGAAATGGGAAAAGTAAACAGTTTTCAGAGTATTAATTGGCATAACTGGTTTAATACTCCTCATTACATAACATGCTGAACTCAGTTTTGGGATAATATATTCAATATGACAACTCCAGTTTACAGAATCTTGTAAATATGTGCCCAAAAATTTAATATCAGTTACAGGTGTTATTGAATTATTATCACAAACAATGTTTATATCGAATGTGGGTTTATTTTTGGTTTTAAATTGGATGTAGTGAGTTTTTTCAGCGTTTATAGAAAGGGAATTTACTTTAAACCATTTACTTACACGGTCAAATGCTTCGACCATATTAGTCTGGAAATCTTTTGGATTAGGACTTTTTACTATTATACTTGTGTCATCAGCAAATAATACAGGTATATTATTATCATTTATGGTTTTAGGCAAATCGTTAACGTATATAAGAAACAATAGTGGGCCTAAGACCGAACCTTGGGGAACGCCATCAGTTATTTTTTTCCATGCAGAAAAACTTCTTTGATTTGATCCTTCATCTGTAATTTGAAATCTCATATACCTGTTTTGAAGATAGGATACAAACCATGATCTGGCTACGCCATTTACACCATAAAACTGTAATTTTGAAAGTAAAATATGATTTAAACAGTAAAAAGCTTTTTTGAGATCAAAAAAGATACCACCTACTATAAGTTTGCTATTTAGAGCATTCAGAATTTCATTAATTAACTTATATATGGCTTTGTTTGTTATGGAATCAGATCTGAACCCAAACTGTTCTTGTGCCAAAATACTATGCTTATTCAAATGGTCCTGAAGCTGTTTATACATAACTTTTCTAGTACTTTTGAAAAAGAACTTAACATAGATATAGGTCTATAATTAAGAAGTTTAGTTTTATCACCTTTTTTAAATAAGGGTTTTAACTACTGCATATTTCAAGCGGTCTGGGAAAGTTCCTGAAGATATAGATTTCTTACATATATGGGTTAAAGGTGAGGTAATAAAGGGGGAACTTATTTTTAGCAATTTAGTACATATTCCATCATATCCCGAGGAATTTTTGGGTTTAAGAGATTTTTATTATATTTTTTATCTCATTGGTAGATACAAATTTTAAATCAATATTTGGGAACGGATTCTTAAAAGACTGTGTTAAGTAGTAAAGGGGGGTAGTGTTACCTACAATGTAAAGACTAGGTTTATTTTGTTTAGTGTTAATACTTTTGGCTATAGTTGAAAAGTATTTATTAAATTCATTTGCCGTCTTTTGACAATCACTGATTGGAAACCCACTTATATTTAAAGTGTTAATTTTGTCAGTGTTAAAGTCTTGTTAGATTCTAAGTTTATTATATTCCAAATTGTTTTGTTCTTGTTGGAGGCCTTTTTAATTTTATCCGCATAATTAAGTTTTTTTGCTTCCTTTATAACAGCAGATTGGATTTTGCAATAATTCTTATAGTTTTTTAAAAGATCTTGATTGTTATTGTTCCTACATGCAGTGAAGAGTTCTCTTTTATGCTTACAGGATGTTAAAATTCCTAAAGTAATCCAATTTTTATGTTTTTTGCTAATGTGAACCTTTTTTAATGGAAAACTGGAGTAAAACATTTTCAAATAAGTGTCCAGAAAGGAATTAAACATGATATTGACGTCATCTGTAGAGAATATAGTATCCCAAGTTTTATAGCTTAACTTGGTGAGGAAATCATTTATCGTATGGTCATTTATGTTCCTAGTTAACCTATATTTTTTTGAGGGTGATCTCGAATTATAGGAATGTAGTGTTATGAGTTGGGCATCATGATCTGATAGCCCATTTATTATTGGAGATACAGAATAGCTCCCTGTTTAGGAAGTGTCAATAAAAATGTTGTCAATAGCTGTAGTGGAATTTTTTTGAATACGAGTTGGGAAATTTACTACACTTGTCAAGTTATAGGTTTTTAGTAAGGCATCCAATCGACCTTTCCTATCACTGTCAATCAGATAATCTATGTTTATGTCACCACAAACGATGTAATCGAGGGTAGCAGTATACAAATTCCTGAGTACAACATCTAACTTAGAAAGAAATAGATCAAAATTGCCAGAAGGGACTCTGTAAATAGCAATTATACATATACTTTTTGTATCTAAGTGAATCTTGATGGCACAAACTTCAAAATTTTCATCCTGGCAGTATTTTTCTAGATCTAGTCTTACATAATTTAAGCTTTCTTGCACGTATATGCATACATCTCCCATTTCATACATCGTTCTACAATAGCTGCCTCCTAATTTATAGTTGTCAAAATGTCTCCTCTGCAGTTCTACATGTTTCATACGGTGCTCAGAAAGACAAAGTATATGTGGGAAAGTTGGATATAATTGGCTTAACAACTCATTTACTTTCCCTCTCAGACTTTGTATACTTTGGTTGTAAACAATTAAAGGTACCGAGTCTTTTAGTTGAGGAGGTAGTTTAGTATTAGATTTAGATTTAGGTGGTACTTCAGTACTTAATTTTTGGTTAGTTGTTGAGATATTACTGCTATCACTGAGTAAAGTGTTTTCACTACAATCATTTGCATTTGTTATTGAATATGTTTCATCCAAATATTCACTAT
>Ga0268261_10003805_pt1 | contig 11166 bp, 12 predicted proteins | sample TergutNc150P1_FD_190353 | JGI IMG/M metagenome (GOLD analysis project Ga0268261, IMG submission 190353) | Nasutitermes corniger P1 segment gut microbial community from laboratory colony in Florida, USA - Nc150 P1 (SPAdes) (version 2) | ecosystem: Host-associated > Arthropoda: Insects >...
CCCCGTCACAAAAGATTTGTCACTCGTGACTATGGTGCCAAAATGATCAGGCACGGACAAGGCAGTCCCCTTGCACGAATTTTTTGAAATTCTAGAAAGCACTGCACGTGTTGGTAATTGGTCACAGGATGACCTGATTAGAATAGCAGCAATGAAACTGACTGATGTAGCTAGAGTATTCTATAATGGAAACCTAGATTTGCACAAGGACGTAACGTGGACGGCATTTAAGAATGGGGAATAATCGGAATGGATTTTTTCGCTGAAAAAAATGCAGATTTGAACTTAGAAAAATCACAGCTTAGGTTGTTGACAGCTGCTAAGTTTAAACACAGTTTCGAGAGTCAGGGAACACGGCAGGCCAGAGGAAAGGCCAGCCACGGGGCTCTCACAATCTTTGTTAACCGAAACGGCGATTATAGTCGCGAAGAACCCATCGCGAAAGCCCGGAGAGGTGAGGGAAAGTGTGAACAGGAAAGTAAACAGCGCCCCCTTGAAATTGATATTCGGGAAGGAGAATCGTGGATAGTCAAAACGACAGAAACGATCAAACAAGCCCCCTGGGTAAAACAGTTGTTGGGAGGATGGAGATGCAGAAACGTCGGGAAAGCCCCGAGTTAGTGTGCATCGAGCCAGCCCAGCTACCCCTCAAAGGAGTCTTAGCTGCACGCGGACTCTCCCGAACATTGACGAAGGCACCGCAGCCGACTAGACCGCAGGAAGCGATGAACTCAGTGACGAAATGCGATCAGCTGAGCGGTACACAGACTGGCATGTATGTACATGTCATGGTGGTGAATTTCAGCCACGAGGAAATTCAATTGCCGAAGGCAACCGTACTAGGCGTAGCAGAAGAAACTTCAGCTAGCGTTGTAGCAGATATTAATGACGAGGTTAAGACAAATTTTAACCACAGAAGGAAAACTCATTGCGGAGTTAACACAGTATTAGATGATGCTAATTATGAGCTATATTTGCAAGATAAGTTAGGGCACTTATCTCAAGTAGAAAGGTCAATAATGGAACCAGTCTTAAGAAAGTATAGACACGTTTTCCAAGTTGAGGGAAGCAACGACTTCCGAGGTACCGACCTGATAGAACACCAAATAGTCACAGGTGATGCTAAGCCGATCAGAAAACCCCCACACAGAGTACCATTTGCCCTTAGAAAGGAAATGGACAAACAGGTTCAGGATATGCTGGAAAAAAGGTGTCACAGAAGAGAGTTCTTCTCCTTGGTCAGCGCCAGCAATTTTAGTGCCTAAGAAATCCTTAGATGGAAGGCCAAAATATCGATTTTGTGTGGATTTTTGCGCACTGAATGCAGTGACGCAGTTTGATACTTTACCTTTAATAGAGCAAGCAAGCTCAGCATTGCACGGGAGCAAGTATTTTTCCACAGCAGATCTGTACAGAGGGTTTTGGCAGGTTAAAATAGCTGAGGAGGACAAAATGAAGACGGCGTTCTCAAACCCGTCAGGGCATTATCACTTCCAGAGACTACCCTATGGATTGAGTAATTCCCCAGCCAGTTTTCAGAGGTTAATGGACGTGGTACTGAGAAATTTGACAGGCGAACTCTGTTATGTTTTTATTGACGACGTTCTGGTGTTTGCTGACACAATTGAGGAACACGCACGTCGACTAGAGAAGGTGTTACAGCGTTTTGAAAAAGCTAACTTATTGTTGCAGCCGGAAAAATGCGCATTTGCGCAACCGCAAGTAAATTACTTGGGTTATGTAGTGTCACGGGATGGAGTTACAGCTTCCCCTGACAAAGTAAAGGCAGTTAGGCAGTACCCAGTGTCTAGGAATGTAAAAGAAGTGAGATCCTTCTTAGGATTGGCTTTGTTTTACGGGCAATTAGTTCCCAAGTTTGCAGAAATTGCCAAGCCGTTGACGCAATTGATAAGGAAGGACGTTCAATTTAAATGGGAAAGCAGCCAGCAAGCAGCTATTGAGAAGGTGAAAGAAACATTATGTTCAGAACGAGTTTTAGCCTATCCAGACTTTAACTCACGGTTTATTTTGATGACGGACGCATCCAAGGTGGCCGTAGCCACGATCTTGTCACAGGTCCAAGAGGGAGTGGAGCACCCAATCGCATTTGCAAGTCGGCAAATGAACAAAGCAGAGCAAAATTACTGTGCCTCAGAAGTAGAGATGTTGGCAGTAATATGGGCGACCAAACAATTTCGTTGTTATCTTTTTGGCAAACGTTTTACAGTTAGAACAATCATTCCGCACTGACCTACCTTCACAAGTTTGCAGGGAATAATTCCAGACTAATGCGTTGGAGTTTACGTTTAGCGGAATTTGATTTTGATACAGAACATCACCCAGGAACGCAGATAAAGCATGTAGACGCTTTAAGTCGCCATGTACAGACTGTAACTGCTAACCAACCACTTTCTAAAGAACTGGTAAAAGCAGAGCAGGGAAGCGACAAATTTTGCAACTCCCTAGAGGTAGGAAAACCCCAGGGAAGGTCAGAGTATTTTTATGATGAAGAATGAGTCATATACAGGAGGCGAAAGAATGAAGAACACCAGTTGGCAGTCCCCAAAAAATTGGTTAAGGACGTAATAGCTTTGAACCACGACCCCATTTTCGCAGCACATCCAGGCAGGAAACAAACGTTGGAAATTTTGTGCATACATTATTACTGGCCAGGAATGAGGCAGGACGTGGAAAATTACGTCAGGGAATGTGACTGTCATAGGAGGAAACAAGGGTGTGAACACACAGCACCTTTAGGTGACGTTCGCCAGCCCATCCGCGCATATAGAGGTACTCCGCATGGTACAAGCGGGTACAGCCCTTATTATTTGCTTCATGGCAGGGAGATGATCTTGCCAACCTCACATGACCTCAGGGCGAAATTGACGCCTGACATCAGAGAAATGGAGTATGTACACAGGCTAGAACACTTAAAGTCAACACTTAAGTCAGCCTATAAGATGGTCCGCGAGAATAGTCACAAATCGCACGCGATCAATTAGCGGTATTATGACAGAAGGGCAAAAGAAAGAAGTTTCCAAATAGGAGACATTGTGTACCTGTATAATCCAACTAGAAAGCCGGGACAGAGTTCCAAATTTTTCTGTTTGGCAAGGGCCTTATAGGGTTGTAGCATGTTTGTCAAAGCTGAATTATCGGGTAGAAAATCAGCAAGGCAAGGAGTTTGTCGTACACCCTGTATAATCCAACTAGAAAGCCGGGACAGAGTTCCAAATTTTTCTGTTTGGCAAGGGCCTTATAGGGTTGTAGCATGTTTGTCAAAACTGAATTATTGGGTAGAAAATCAGCAAGGCAAGGAGTTTGTCGTACACCTCAACCGTATGAAACGAGCTTTTAAGCAGGGAATATGGAAGGCTAAGAGCAGGGAAAGATGTTACAGAAAACAGCGGACAAGACGGCAGGAGCTAGAAGAGGACGAGCCAGCAGTACTCGCCCCAGGACCTATGTCGATCCCTGTACCGCAAGATGGTAACCGACAACCGACCCCTAGAACTCCAAACCGCAGCCCTCCACATATGATGGACACCCCTGCTACAGAACCACATTCTTCGAATGTCCATGGATCGCAGAGAACAGACCCAAATTATGTTCCGCCAACTACACCCCGTTCGAGACGCGAACTAGGAACCACGAGGTCACATCCGCCGCTCACAAGACTTCAGTCGAGACTGCAAGTATTGCAAGAGACAGCAGAACAAGATGGCGAATGAGAGAGCAGGCAGATAGGTGTAATAGTGAAGTTAAAACAGGGCCAGCAATTGTGCGTAAGGAAATGTCTAAGATGCACACTTATGATTTGCTGTTAAAAGGCAAGGAAGTGCAGTTATGCACCTTTTGTTTATTTGTAATGTTTACAAATTTGTTGCTGATACCACAGTATGAGTTAACTCTTGTTTAATTGCATTGATGGTTCGAACGCAATAAATGATGTCATATGTGTTATGGTAATGCGTCCAGTAATGGCGCATAGGTAGTAGCGAAGGAGAGAGGGGTAGGAACGACTTACCCAGCCCACTTTCTTACCACTGGCCAGCGAGCGAGCTACACGGCAACCATGAAAAGAGAGGAACAGCCTACACACCTCCCCGACAGCCGCCTTGCGAAGTAATGGCAGCCAGACAACTGATCTCAGATAACGACTTTCATGGCTACCATAGGGAACAGCTGATAAGTGTCAATCGACAACGCAACCAGCAGAGACATACTGCAATTTAGTTGCCCCCAAAAGAGTTAACATGTTTTTGCAGCTAGTAAAATGTTACTGATGACAGAGGACTATAGAACTTTGTGTATGTTACAGGAATACTGTTATGCACTGTTGGTGCAGAAGTTACAAACACTCCACTGAATCACAGTGTAGCCTTTGTGAAAGAGAAGGACATTTTTCTAACCAGCGATTATTGGCAGACAGTCGTGAATTTCGACTTAACCGCATATGAAGACACAACCAGCACTTTACGTGAAGATCTGTCTCAAATGGAGGAAATTACCAAACGTACTTTTCCTATTGGAGAACTGAGACATGTGGAATCGGCTTTATCTTCATTGGAAAGCAAGTTAGCAGGCTTAAAGGAATTTTTACCTAAAGTAGATAAACGGAGAGGACTGACTGATGCCGGTGGTTCAATTTTAAACGCATTGTTTGGTGTTGCTACAGTAGTAGACTTGAGTGTCCTGCACACCACTATTGATGGGATGCAGAGGAAAGAAGACTCAATAGTTCATTCTTTGAACCAACAGATTTCTTATTTGAAACAGCTGGATGGATCGGTTAGATTTAATTATTAAGCCGTGACCAATTTATCAGCCACTCTTAAGGGAACTGTATCGAAAGTACAGGAGGGATTTCAGGAAGTTGCTTCTAAATTAAATAGGAACACCAGACACACTGAAGCAGTAGCAGTTATCCGTCAACTTGAATTTGCTCTCACCCAGTTATAATTGAGTGTTGAGGAACTTGTGGATGCATTACAGTATGTACAATTAGGTAAAACCCCCTTAAACCTGATTGGTCCAACCATGTTACGCGAAATGTTGAAAAATGTTACATTAGTTTTGCCGGAAGGCTATGAATTGATTGCAGGTTTACGTCCAAATAATGTGTATTTGTATTACGAGATAATCCAAGCAATTATGTTAGCAGATGTGCATAGTTTTAAGCTCATTTTATATGTTCCCCTTAAGACATTGAGCAGGCAATAAGAAATGTACAGGATGGTTGTGTTACCTACGCGCATTTTAAATAATACGTCTGTTCAATTTGACATTGGGAAAGATTATTTTGGGATAAACTTACTGCAACGATCCTATCTGACCTTAACAGAAATGGATGTTGTGAAATGCTGAGGCAAGGACATTATGATTTGTCCAGCCGAGCAGGCTGTTTATAGCAAAGAAGTTGATTCGTGTGCCCTGAGCTTATATTTTCAGTCCACACGTGCTCGAGAGGTGCAAATATAAGGTGATATCTCGTCCACCCCACCCCAGATTGGAGAGATATGGATCGAGGGTGTTGTACTACCTAGCTGAGCCCCAAACTCTACATCTCCAGTGCCAGCATAACCGGACATGGGAAGTCCGCTCTATGACGCTGGAAGGAGGTGGTTTTCTCGAGAATGCAGAATCCTGTCACCTCACTCTGCAAGGTCTACAGTTGTTCCCCGCACTGCGAGGAAAAGCCGAGTTCTCAGCCCAGGGTCCTGATTTGTTCATACCCACCATCCCCGTGGTAGTATCAACCCGTAAGGAAGCAGTTTTGCAGCAGATGTCATTCACCGACGGGACAAAATTAGAGCAATTGTCAACCAGTATTTCTTCAAACCACATCGAGGCGGACATTGATACTTTGTTTCACCTACACGCATCCAGTCAGCAGTACGCGAGTAAAAGTAATGGAATTACTTTAGGACTGATAGCAGCAAGTGTTGTGTTAACACTGTTTATTCTTTATTATTTCACCCAAGCCTATATCTGGAACTTGGTGAAGAACTGTGTGGTGAATCGGGCTAACACGGTAAATGATGTTCAGAAACCCCAGTCTGACACTCCAACCCCTTCACAACCTACCACCAGTAGTGTAGTTGGTGAAGACTTGTCAGAAGCAACCCCGCAAACAAGATTTTCTGCTTATTCAATGCAAACTGTTTGAATTTGTGTTTAAATACTCAAGTTAAATGGTTTAAATTTATGTGTTTAAGTTTGTGTTTTGAGCAGTGATTTACCCATGATTAGTGAGGGTAATTATTAATTGTTGATGAAGATACTTTAACATGTTTGGTTGTTTTCATGTTAAGTTGAGAAAATTGTTTTGGAAACTGATTAGTTTCAGAAATGTGTTGATGATTAAGAGGTGTAAAGTGCTAGTTTACAAGTTTTTACATATGTTTGAAAGTGTAACAGTACACACTTTACTAATGATTGCTAGTTGATATTGTGATTAGTAGTTGAATTTGTTTTGTGAATGTGTTAAGTGATACTCAATTATTTTCACAAGGAATTAAGGTTTATTAAGCAATGATTTGGAGGACCAAATAGCTTAAACAGGGGGAGATTTGTAGGGAATAATTGAGCATTTTTCGCTTATTGGACTGTTGTAAAGAGGTTCAGTTAATTTTGATGGTTAATGTACAAGCGCCAGACTTCTCGTGGTGTTCACACAGCAAGCAGTGGGAAGTGTTGGTCAGCATTTTGGTGTGTGTGAAACGCTAGTTCAGCCTCAGTAGCGTGGGTATGCCAAGTGTCCAGGGTGTGGCTCAGCGGAGATGTAAAAACCTTTGGTAACGCTTCGCACTATGCACTATGGCTCCGGCATATCTAGAATCAACACGACGAAGTGCCAGGCACCTCTGTGCCAATAAATAACATAATGAACTGTGCAAGTAACTTTCAATCAATGATAATGAGTGTGATATTTACTGTAACAGGTAGGTGGCTGCAGTGAGAATATATTATAAGTTACAAAGGGGGAAATTATTACTTCGAGAAAACTGTTTTGACTTAGCTTCAAAATTATAGCGTAGTAACGTACAATAACAAAGGAGATACAACTCTGCTATAGCCTGAGAACAAAGAACAAAGAGTGATGTATAACTACTTCGTAAGCTAAACCACCCCAGGAAGTACTGGCGTACGTAATTCACTAAAGAACCTCTAACGAACCATACAAAGGGAAGGAATTAAGTGTTACAAATTTACTGTTGAATTTATGTTTGTATGTGTTTAGTATAATATAAGTTGTTAAAGTGAATTACCATTTTCTTCAATTGAGCTAAATAACGTCAATCATTGCATGTGGCTAATCAGGGATATTATTGAAAAGTAATGGTGGCAGCGAATTCATAAACTGCCCTCCCTATTTTAGGACGCTACCCCTAAAATAAAAAGTGGTCAGTCTAAACTAGCCACTACAGCTCGGAGGTAGCATTAATTGAGAACCCCAGCATTCCAGGGTCACACTACCAGAGTAAGTAGGATTAGCTAACTAGCCACTACATATATATATGTATTCATGTATGTATGTATCCATCCATCCATCTATCTACCCACCCACCTCCCACCCACCTATCCATCCATCTGTCCATCACATAAAAACACACACTCACACAAACACACATGCACACACACTCACATATGCATGTGTGTGTGCGCACATGTTTTTTAAAGATGTGTACTGTCCACTTACACTTTCACATATTTATCTCGTACACAAATTTGTGCGAAATGACTTACATGCATTTCAATGCCACCAAACAGTTCAACTGCTATACAACACAGACATCCATTCCAGCATCACCATCAAAGACAAAGACACTGTGGTGTTCAGAAGACAATGTTTGTAACCATCACCAAGTAAAAAGTATGAAAAGAAAATGTCGGTCTAATGAGCAAATATTGAAATCAGCATGTGTTTGGATAACAATATACTCCAGTAACCATGCATAACATTTTTCTTGTATACTGATTCACATATATGAGAAACAGTTCCTGACACACCTCAATGCAGGGATGCACAAATTTTCCAAACATCTATGGACCACCTCAAAATTCTAGATGCTACCGTGCAAAATTTAATCCCCATGGTGATCTTTTGTCTGTGATTTGTGTACCCCTGCCTTCATGACAGCAAAATGCATCACATTACACTCACCTAGGATCTAGAAATATCACTGTTAAGTAAACTCCACAGAGCACAGCCCTTCTTCACAAGCTCACTGGTGCTTGGTGAGCCAAAAAATTCCCTGCGTCTTATGGAACCCAAAGGATCACTGCCCTGTGCACAGGGACCCTATACTTGTCTGTGTTCTGACCTAGACTACTCTAGCCCAAAACATCCCATCCTATGTATTTCCAGATCCAGTTTAATGTTATCCTCCTACCCACTCCTCAATATTCCAAGTGTTCTCTTCCCTTCTAGTTTCGCCATAGAAATCATGCACACCACACAGCCTGCAGATCTCATCCTCCTAATCACCCAAATCAATTTGAAGTACGTGTAATTCAGAAATACAAAGTTATTTTCACAATATTAACAACATTAACTTAAGTCACCCAACAGTTTCCTCCTCTGTATAATAGCAGTACATGTGCTTCCCATCAAATATACATTCTGACATTATCAGGAAAAGTAATAAGTACATACATCATAAAAATCCAATCACAGTAGAACTCCACCTATCCGGGCACTGGTTACCTGGATCGCCGATTATCCAGATCAGCTTGGCCTTTTGGGTAAACATTTTCTTCCTGTAATTGTACTACATCTTTTTACAACTTAAATTTTTCACTCAACTGTCAAATATTATGTATTAGTGTTTTATTTGTACGTAAATAAATATGTAGCCTAAACCGCCGTTTGTAGAAACTTTTTCCCACTTCAAAATGCCAATGTAGCCTCTTCAGAGAAAAATCCAATTATCTCAAGTTTCTGTATATCTGGATGGCTCACTGTCCCATTTAATCTGGATGAGTGGAGTTCTACTGTATATAAATTCCTCCACCACTTACTTCATAAATTGCAGATCATAATATTTACCTTGTTGCACTTATTTAAATATTTTGATTACTGATCTTGGCTAAAACAAGAAGAAAACCTCTACAACCAAAAATGAAGAGCAGCAACATGCATTTTAAGCACATACAGTGTCCTATTGGCATTAGAAGGGTACAGGACTATGTAATTCAAACTGAAATGAATAAATAAATAAAAATATAACATTTACCTTTTCCAGGCACATACACGGTAAAGGAAAGAGCATTACCAGTCTAACCAAAGTAGACTACACTCAAATAGGACATAAAACTTACCAACTTCCCTACATGTAACATAACACAAAAAAGCAACTGTGCATATAACACCAATATTTTAAACAGCCACAGTGTGCATGTGTGCAACATTCCTTCATGCTGTGGTGACGCTGCCAGTGATGAATGGAACGCTGTTCCTGACTTTGGTACAATAGCTTTAGGAGCAGCCAATACAACCTACAGCTAGGATACCAAAGAGAGGACCACTGTTCTCGCTCGCTATCTTCAAAGTGGTGCAAAATTAAAGCAAACTGAAATAGCTCTTTAATGCTAAACCTTGGAACAGTAAGTTTATGCTGCTAAGTATGCATTTAAGTCATTTTTGTATAAGTAGTTTGCATTTAAGTAAGTGACAAAATAAAATCAGGACTGCTGCAGGTAATAGATGTTTCTACAGTCTAGGGCAAATACTTAGGTCTAGAGCCATGAGTAAAGCAGTTAAAATTAAGATGTATAAAATGATAATGAAACCATTTGCAGTTTGTGGCAGTGAAACATGGGCTATGACTGAGATGGATATGAAAGGACAGGGTACAAGGGACAAGAGAATATTAAGAAGGATACAGGGACCAATGGTTTTGCAAGGAGTATGAAGAATATTAACTAACCAGGAATTGAGGGAGCTATATATGTCCAGACGTAGCAATAGATATTAAAACGAAGAGCTTAGAATGGATTGGACATGTAGCAAGAATGGATCAGGGAAGGACAGTTAAGAAAATATTTGAGAGTAAGCTGGTGGGAACTAGATGAAGGGGCAGACCAATACTGAGATGTCTGGAAGATGCACAGAAGGATCTATGGAAGATGAAGATTACGAGATGGCAACAGAAGGCAGTCAACAGGGAAGAATGGGTGCCCTTCATTAAGAACAAGCTCTCAGATGGCCTTAGAGCCAACAAGGGGGGGAGTGAGTGAGTGAATGAGTAAGTAAGTAAGTAAGTAAGTTCGCATTTCAGTATCTAATGATATACCACTAATTTTACTCGTCACATACAAAGTTCTCATGGATTCAAAATGTCATTGTTTTCTAGCAAGGTAAAACTACAAGATTTGAAGTTCTTAGAGCAGTGTCATTTAATGATTCATGTTCTCTAGAGCAGTGTCATTTAATGATTCACGTTCACTGGGGCACAACATTATGTCCATTAGCAAACAGTTACTGAATTTTTGAAGGAGCTAGCTAACTTACAAATGTCATAATTATCTACCAACCAACACAGTATCATATCATATATACAATTCATGCATCTTCCAGATGATACTAACATTTTGTTTCTAAAGCTCATTTATAAGCCAAGCCAACAAAGCATTATGAATTTGGATTTTTTTTTTGTTACAGAGGACAGCCATGAGATCATTCAACACAGTAACTCCTCCACTTCACATTTTTATGGTGTGCTTGGATGTTTTCTAATTTCATGTACTGCAGAGATTAACAACCTGTGTGGACAGTCAGTTTTCTTGTGTGAGTAGTGGCTGCGCTAAACATGCAATCAGACCACTCTCTGCCATGTTCTCTCTCACTTTAGCATAAAGAATCCTTAACAATTACTGGGACCAAGCGTAACAGCCTTGTGACCAAGGAATCCTTCATATTTACTGTTCTTTCAGCAAGCATTTGTATTTACTGGGACAATAAGCAATAAATATATGGAGAGATGAAATGTAAATAACATGGCAAAAGACCAACAGATTTTTCCTCATTAAAAAAAAATATATATATATATATATACAATCTTTTTACAGCATGCTTGGGCCATGTGTATGTACATTATATTCAACATATTGCTTATTCATTCATCAACACATGCAATGGTGCATGCCTGCATACATGCATGT
>Ga0268261_10003806_pt1 | contig 11164 bp, 2 predicted proteins | sample TergutNc150P1_FD_190353 | JGI IMG/M metagenome (GOLD analysis project Ga0268261, IMG submission 190353) | Nasutitermes corniger P1 segment gut microbial community from laboratory colony in Florida, USA - Nc150 P1 (SPAdes) (version 2) | ecosystem: Host-associated > Arthropoda: Insects > Digestive...
TTCGCGACTTAGATTTATACTTCAGGCTCAAACAGACACCAGATCATCTTAAATTGCCATTGACCTTCAGAGCAGTGCAGGAACCAATAGCAAAACAGTGGTTTTCTAGCACGTATGATAAACTCAACAACTACGACGAATTTCGGAAAGGGTTTACAGAACTGTTATGGAACTCAAACTGTCAGGCAGGCATTAGGAGCCAGATTTATTTAGATAAACATACTCAAAATTCAGGGGAATCTTATGTAGACCATTATATTCGATATGCCAACCTTGCTTTGTCTTTGGATCCGCCAATGACTGACATGGATCTTCTTTCTGCACTAACCTCGCATTATGAACGGAGGGTGCAACAAGGTTTGCTATGCGGAAACTTTAAGTGTACGCAACATGTTTTGGGATATTTATCCAAGATGCAAGGGCTACATGAAAACAGAGAAAGCTTCAAGGCACCTAGACGCGACTATACAAGCGGAGACGCCAATAGGAGACATAAATTCGGCCCTAGACAAGATGATAGACCGCGCGATCGGGGGAATAATGTAAATGTTCGCTTTGTGCGCCGACAAATTGTTCGACGCAATTCAAATTTCAATACTCGGCGTAATAGAGATTCAGAAGAGAGGAAACTTTTTGGACGCAGGCAGGGGACAGCTGAAGGCAATAGCTCAGGCCGGCTTAAATCCAATGCACAGCGATTTGACCCGCGCATAGAAACAATGCCAGTCAACTCAAACAGGAATGGTAGGAGTCATAATAACGAGGCCCAGGCTTTAAACAATTAAAGGACTTGATTACTGGGAGAACCAAGTCCATTTCCATAACCGAAATTACCATCTCCAAGCCCAACGAATCAGACATCAGAGCTGATAGAAATAGTGACGGAAATTTGAATATTTTGGAACTTGTTAAAACATTTGAATTTAAGAAGTTTTTCGAATTAACAACAGTAAACATCAGCGAAGAGTCGATAGATAATACAGCAATAGGTGACATCAGCTACACCTTATACATAGCTGAAAACAGGCATCATGAATGTCCAAAATTATTAATCAAAATTTTAGACCAGGAGATATTTGCATTGATCGATACAGGTTGTGAATTGTCTATTATGAATGAACATCTCTACAATAGGTTACGACACGAAGAACTTAAGTGTTTTGAGCTAAAAACGCAACACGTAAATCTTCTTAGTGCATTCAACAAGAAAAGCAACAGGGTCAAGATACAAGCAATGCTGGGTGTAAAAATAGGTGACTTTAAAATAAATCAAATCGTTTTACTTTCACCGCAACTTCTAACTGATGCCATACTGGGATTAGATTTACTAGTAGACTACAAAGCAGTAATTAACTTTGCAGAGCGGAGCATTACGATCAAGATTAATGGTGAAAGCACTAAAATTGAATTTATTGGCATCAAGGAAACGACAAATGCGTTAGAAGAGTCATTATCTGAAAATCAGATTCATAGTTTTGTACTTGTGCCAAGTTTTCCTCGAAAACTACCATCACTAACAGCTGATTCAGGTCAGTACCCTACCGAACCCATTGTAACAGGCGAGGACGACACATTACTTAAGAATGAGGAAAGGGAAACTAGTGTAAGTGAGAAGAATAAAGAGCAGCGCATTGAAGATCAAGTAGAATTAATAATTCCGCTACGAGTATGGGATCGCGACGAATATGAGGAGTTTGCCTCCAGACACGACAATGAACGTCGGAACATTTATAGTAATGAAGTTAATACTCTTGCACAGGAAAAGGAAGGTCACATCGTTGACAATTACGGTGCTACAGGGCACGAAATAAATAAAGAATGTAGGAAGATTATGAATGACAATAATGAAAGATCTTCATATTTTACCATGAGTCGTTCGGAAACTGATGCTGTCGACACACAACATACACAACAGGGACAGGACTCAGGGCATATGACTGATGATAGGATGATAACAGCAGAGCAATTACGGGGCAAAGTAAGAGAAAATAACAACTTGTCACCACAACAAGAAGATTTGTACAATGTATTAATTAAATATCAACATCTAACTAAGCGACCCAGCAGATGCACTAAATTTGAATATGAATTTAAAATAGAAGGTAGCATGCCCACTAGTGCCAATTCAAAACACATTCCCTTTGCTTTAAGAGATCGGGTATGTGATCAAATACAAATTATGTTAAAAGACGACATATTTGAAAAATTATTTTCGTCTTATATCAACCCATTGGCACCGGTCGTTAGGGAAGGCAATCCGCTTCGTATTTGCGTCTATGCCAGGAGAATTAACCAGCAGATAACTGCAGACCGCACGACGGTGTTACCTTTGCGCGAATTAATTCAGAAAATTCACTGTGCAAGTTACATTACCACCTTGGATCTAAGTAGCTCATTTCTTCAAGTTCCACTTAAAGAAACGCCTAGGCAATGGACAGCGTTCCAGTTTCAGATGAAAGTTTACCAACTTAAGGCTGTTCCTTATGGGTTCAAAAACAGCTTGTCAGCTTTCATTCGGACTTTGGAAAAGGTTTCCGGGGATGATGAAATCTACGATAAATTGGTTATATATTTGGATGGTCTGGTCCGTTTATTAGCATTACATAATATTTGCAACCGTGATGCAAGAGTAGAAGTGGATTCTGACGAATGTAAAGAAGAAATAGATGTGTGAGATGTGAAAAGAGAAGAGAAGCAGAAGAAAAATAAGGGAATTAAGGATAATGAGCTTGTAGCTTTTACTGATATATTGATATAGTTATGTATTTACAAGCAAAACGCAACTGTGAAAATGAAAAAAAAAATTATATAAATCTTCTAAAGCTTCTCAGATTCACATGAAGAAATATTTATAATGTAATTGTATGGGGGTAAATGTGACAAAAACACCACGTGTTGAAGTAAACATTTTAGAAAAGGAAGGGTTAATAAAATGCTGTCACACTTAGGACAAATGAGAGAAGGATAGGAAGACAGAATTTATGTATACACAGAAAGGAAAATATGAGAGTTTGTAACTTACTTATCGTGAGTAGAATAACATTGGTACTTTTAAAGCATGAATTGATAATTTCTACTTTGTGTTTATGTCCAACACAAGAGATATAAGTAACGAGTGTGTGGAATAAATTATATGTAAAGTGAAGTGCAGGTGCAAAATAAGATACCTAGTGTGTAATAATGATACTTGTGAAAATGAGTTATAGTGTAACAGAAAAGATTAAACTGTTGTTGTTACAACATAATGACCCAGTGACATGCGTTATTCCAAATATTAATTTAATTGTGAGAATTCGAATATTAATGTGGTTTGTGTTCTATGGGTATTCAAGTTTCAACAGTATCTACATTTATTCATATGTGTTTGTGTTCAATTATTTAGTTTACAGTTCGTTGATGTAGTTTGTGTTCTATGAATATCCATGTTTCAGCAGTTTATCTAATTTTATACAAATTATTCATATACTCAATTGTGTTTGTGTTTATTTTTTAAGTTTGTTTAAAGTTCAATTTATTTGTGTAGTCAATTTGCTCATTATTTGTGTGTTCTTATATACTTTGTTAATGAATGTAGTAGTATTAGGACATTTAAAAGTAGCAGTAGGAAATTTTGGAAACGTACTAGTAACATAGAGGTATAGAAGTGTAAAAATCATGAGGAAGCAGGGAAAAAAAGAAAAGGTATTCTTTTGTAAGGATTGTAAACCAGGCAGTTGACCTAAAAGAGGCGAGGGTAGGTTAATGTTCTATTAGCTGATAGTGAGTATAATAGTGGAGTGTTTCCTGAACTCTCTAAGCTCCATGGTGTATAACAAACTGCTCAAGCGCATATAAGGAAAAATAAAATACATGTAATATCTGTGTTTCTATAATTGATCATGTGAGATGGACGCAGCACTGAAAGTCTTCAAACTTTAGCGTTGCAAAAGTTATCAATTTTTTACAGGGGAGTCTATAACTGGTGGAAACAATTATTTATTTAGAGTATGTTCAAGATTGTTTTCTGGAATGTAGAAGTACACATGTTGCTGAATGAGAAGGGACAGAAGCATCTGGTAAGGAGATACAAAAGGTCAGTAGGGGAGCAAGAGAGGATGGTCATAGGGCAGAGAGTGAGAGAGAGTCATATGTGAAAGAAGATAGAAATGTACTTGAAGATAGAGACAGGTAAATGTTAGAGTAGGATAGGAGATGCGGTAAACATTCACAAAGGAGAATTATACTTGTTACTTATTTGTCATTAAGTTTAATGGGATTTTGAAGTTTGCTAGGACAGTCAGAATTCGAGGGTTTGACACTTTTTCGTAATGTAAATCACGAGGGGGTGGATACCGTGTTAGCTACGATAGCACATTAAAAATGCCCAGTAGAACGCGTCTATTCGGGGTTTACATGAGTTAAGCTAAAAAGATATCGCGTCAGTCATAGGAAAAAATGGGGAAAAAGAATACAATATTTTAAAGTTTTCGGTCTATTACGAGAATACTAAATTTACAGAGAACCAATCAGATTAGTTAGGCAAATTAAAGTAGGGGGAATTTTGATACAGGGAAACGTAACTTCGCGTATTGTGAACGACACAAGTCTTTCGATTGTCATACGAGGAGGACGTGCTTGTGCATCGCTCCAGATTTAGGCCTGACTAACAGTCAAAATTACATAATTAGAAATTTATAAGTGTTTCTACAGGAGTAAGTTTTAAAAAAATAATATTAAATTGGACATAATCGGTATTACCAAATTTCGGACAGCATAATTTTATTATTCGGTGAAGGTAATTATACAGTGAATACGCTAGGTGAGAGAGTTATCTGTGCTGCGTTTATCGTCTGCAAATAAAACTTGTATCAAATTGGCGCCCAGTGACTAAAAATAAAACTTCAACAACTTCTTCCAACTGAAATAGTATCTTCAGTTCATCTTCGCCAAGCCCATCAAACTCATCCCACAGTAATACCAGAAAATTAGGTTTCATGCATACCGAATGAGCGAATAAGGCAAGCCGGTCGGTTATAAAGTTAGTCTTTCGTCTTACTACTAGTACTACTAGTAGTAGTAGTATTACTACTATTACTATACCACCAATACCAATTCACGGCAAAAATAATAATGCTAATAATAATTGTGATAATAATAAAATGACTTTTTATGTATGGAGTCCTTGACTGTTAGGAAGAAAAGGCGATTTGGAGAATAAAATAAAAAGTGTGACAGCAAAGGCATTAATATGAATTTTGGATTAAAAATGTGTGCGAGAATATGTTAAGAAAGAAGGTAGGGTCCAAAAGCAAAAAGATATATGTAGGAAGCACATTTGTGAAGCACATTCAAGAACTGGACCCAAGAGATGATTATAAGTATTTAGGCACAGAAGAGAGCTATGACATACAGCATAAAAATGAGAAAGAAAAGTTGAAGGAGGAATACTTTTGTATACTGAGAATAGTTATGGGCACAGAGTTAAGTGCAAAGAATAAAATTCAAGCAATTGGATCTTTGGTAGTACCAGCTTTGGAATTGTTAACCGGTGCCAAAAAGAACTGCAAAAACCGGTTAGGAAAACGAGGACACTGCTAACCATCCATGGACAGCATCACCCAAAGCAGACATAGATCGCATGTATGTTCCCAGAAAGCAGGGAGAAAGGGGGCTGATGCAGTTAGAAGAAACCTGAGTAGTAGATATTATAAAAGTGGTGGAATATGTAGACAGCACGGAAGATGCACTAATACAGATTGTCAGAACGCACTAACACAACATCAAACCAGCATTGTTACAGGCAGCTTCACGCCTCAAGACAGAAGTACGGAAAGGAAGAAGGCATAAAGGAGAGCATAAGAGAGAAAATAAAAGAAAGATTGTTATGGACGAGAATACATAGACAACTGCCACGTAACTCAGATGAAAACTGGTGGATATTGGACAGTCAGATCGATGGCTAAAATTTGGAGACATTAAGGGAGTAACAGAAAGTACAGTGATGGCAACTTAAGACGATGCAAATAGAAAGAACTATTTTAAGAATAAATTGTTGAAGAAAGAATCTGACAGCAACGTGAAGAAACTACTGACCAACTAACCTATGCTCCACTTTGGAGGAGAATGAATACTTAACCTTTTATAGCCTACTGGTCACGTGATGCACCACCAGTTTAACATTAAAAAACTGTAGGTTCTGCCCACAGTGTATTTATATATTTTGCATTTATCTGAGAACAAACAGCGACTTGTGCCACTTACAGAATAAACTGATTGGTTTTCATAACCGATAGGAAATGTGTTTACAGCGCGGTACGAAATGGGTCTTTGAATTAAGCAGTCTGCGGTTCGTCTTTAAAGGATTAATGAGACACGATACAGTCCGTGCATATTTGAATTACTCAATACGCAAAGCCCTTGGCACTGAAAAGACAGACGAATGGTACACACACACACATACGCCCAAGCCAGTGTATGAACAGGAAGATGTTAGTGTCGTGGATTCAAGCAGGATACACAGACAGAGAAGTTGCAGCAAATAGGCCAGTTATAATAATTAAAAACCAATAAGAGAAAACACGCTTACTGATAGATGTGGCAAAACCTGCAGACAGAAATGGCATGCAAAATAAAGCGGAAATGAAGCTAAAATGCAAGAATTCATGTATAGAGAGATGCAACTAATGTAGAGTTTGAAATGTAAGATTATACCGGAAATAACTGCAGCCATCGGAATAGTAACAAAAAGCTTAATGAAAAATTTGGAAGCCACTCCAAGAAAACATTCAACAGATTCAATACAAAAGACAGCCATACTAGGAACATCACGCACAATATGCAAAGTACTGCCGTCTAAAACTTAAAGACTGAACGGTGGGGATGGCCGTTGTTTCAAGAGAAGTACCGGGGAGAAAAGGCTTGTGGCGACAGACAACAAAGTAATAATAATAATAATAATAATAATAATAATTGCTCATTCACTGCCCTGGTCTATATATTCAATAGCAGAAAATAGTATGTACATGTCGTAAAGTTCGAAAGTTTCTGGCAGAACGGTGAATAAGAAGTGCTTGGTCAGTTCACCCGTGCTCTTTGAAAACCAGCTAAACTACTGTAAAGGAAAGACAACAACAGCAATAATGATAAAAAATCAATTAAATTCTTGAATTGAACCATATAACACAACAAACGTGACAAGGCAAGATTGTAAACCGACTAGCAATGCAAGCACATACACTTTATCGCAGTGCAGTTAATGTGAATGAACATTATTGCAGTGGTTATATAACGTCAAGTGATGACTGAAAATGTAGAACCCGAAAAGACTATGACTTCATATCCCTATTTAAGAAGTAGTCTCAAACAAACAGACGAGAAACGACAGAAGAACGTTGCAAATTATTTAATCAGGAGCTTCATGATCCGTAATTTGCACTAAATATTATTAGCATAAAGAAGTCAAGTCAAAAGAGATGAGACAGATGGGACATGTTTCACGAAAGGGTCAAAAATATAGTAACACTTTGTTGATATTTCAGCAGTTGTCCCAAACTGGTACCCAGCAATGCAATCCGGTGTTGACAAAATCGGTGTCACATGTGTGCAACCAGGAGGTGACAGCTTGCTTCACATCGGTGGCTGCTGAAATCGACTGTCAGCCACATGCTTAACGGATACAAACAAAAGGAAATCACAAACAGCTAGTTGGGGTCTGTTGGGAGAGTAGCCTATAATTTCCCAAGAGAAGCGTCTTAGCCAGTGACAAGTCCGGTTGGCATTGTGTAGGCCCAGGCACTTCAGTCCCTTTGCTATGGTTAAGAAGCACTTGGATGGGTAGCAAACGCCGACGTGAAGCAAGCGGTCACCTCCCGTCTCCTGACATGTAACAAATTTCTTCTACGTAGGAAGAGAAGCCTTTGTGCCACAGTAGGACAAATGCTTCAGCGTCGTCGGCGACTGAGTGGAGTTCCCATGTGTACTATCTGCTACCCATGTGCCATGTATTCATCCAAATCAGGACAAATTTCGCACCATCAGCGTATGTTACCACATTTTAAAACCCCCTTGTAAAATACAGTCTAGCGTCCCGCACTCGGGTCCTAGGTTCTGACCCGGGTGAAGACAGCGAGCGAAGGATCGGGGATCTTGTATAACAATGAGCTCAGTTCAAACTTCCTGGGATAAGCATTGATGAATAGCTTTATTGATGCTTGATGATTACAATATGTGAATATAGTAGTTGCGATGAGCACAGGAGAAGAATTGTAATTTAGTTCACAACCCAACAGAGACGTTAGCTGGGTGGTGGTTTCTGAAAGAATCCCCCCGTTTGTAAGCGACCTCCAGACTTAATACTGAAAGGCGCTGCCACAATGTCACCTTTTCTTCTCCCCTGCTAACCATACAAAAACATAAGACACTAAACATAAGCCACTATAGCGCTGCCCAAGTGTTCTGCCATAACTCTACTGTTCCCCCCTTATATGTCCTTCGCACAGGAATGCGATCTGCCTAAACTGGAAGCTGTAGCTAGCTGGTGGTTAGTGGACCCGCAATGGCCTCCCAGATACTACAACAGACATATTTTTACTTAATACTACGCATGAACATAGAATCGGGCCATTTCGCGTGACTGTAGGCAACGCAGCAACTGCCGAATTTCCAATGTGCCGTGAGTCGCGGTCCACTCGTTTTAGTTCAATTAACATTATGTTTTCACTCACTATACTTAATGAAGGTGCTGGAAATGTTTCTCTTCGGCCTGCAGACATGTGTCAAACCAAACAAACCTAACAAACATGTCGAAATTCTCCAGGTGGAGATGAAAACATAGGTTTCTTTGTGCTTTCCTTCACACTGTCTTTAGTGCGAGGGTTAATGCTGTACACTTTTAGCCTTTAACACGGCCCGCAGGTAAAAAATCGATCGCAGGTTTTTGGATCTGGCGAACACGGACGCCACAATCAACTGCTTATTAATCTGTCACAAGAAACACTTCCCATACAATGCACAGAATTGTCTACGATGTGAAGTGACGCACTGTCTTTGCGGGAAAAAAAGGAGCATGAGTTCTATTGTAATTGTACCAGGCGTTAAAAGTTGTGTCCAAATGTAACATCGGTGTGAATGTATGGTCTATAGTTGCACTCATAGCAAACTGCTCATCAACCTTAAGTCATACAATTGAACTACGTAGATTAGCAGGCCCTGAGGATTCCAGGAGGTCGAGGCTCCCAGATTTCAAGACAATCGGCACATGAAGGTGGTAATGTTTTCAGCCCTACGAACCGGCTGCCTTTACTCCCCAGGAAATATTCCTGGCACTCATTTCTGTTAGAGGCTGAGTCGACCCCAGGGCAACAGTGCGGCCGGAAGGATTAAGTCAAAAATTCCAATGACACCATTGGGAATCGAACTCGCGACCTTCCGACTTGACTGTGCCAACGCATGCCCTTGCATTAGCATGGGGAGTATGTTATTCTGACCTTCAAACTAAGCTTCGCCGCTCAAAACGAGTGTGGGATTTGTGTTTCTCCTTCACACATGTAGGTACCATTCACAAAATTCAGTCATTCTTCCAAGCTCTGTCGCGGAGCCTTTTAACCACTTGTCTCATATGGATATAAATGCAGCAGGTTTCTTGCGGTCCGTTCTGAATAATGCAGATACGCCCGTTTGCACTGTAAGGCGAATCCGTGAATTCCTCGGAGATACCTTTATTTGCATTAATTTCGTCCACTCTTGTACCGTTACCGCTTGCCTTCTGCACGTTTTCTTACTATCTAAAATACTGACAGTTTCTCGAAAACTCTTTACGTGTTTGCCATTTGTTTGTCTTTTTGGTAACACGCGGATCACAAATTTCTAAATTTGTGACACTTCCTGCAGGATTTTCATTTAGCTTATACATGATACAGAAACCGCGTTACGCCATGGAATTAGCGCTGGATAATCCACATCTAACAGATCTGTGCAGTAAGCAGCGTGGCAGCGAGCTGGTGAGTGGACGCCGGGTACAACGTTAGCGACCCGGCGGGAAGTGACTAAAGATTACGGACATAAAAATAATAAATCCATACATAAAAACTACAGAATGAATGCCTGAAGGGAAGAAACCAGTTGGAATGCCTAGTTGCAGATGTGAAGACTTCTTTAAAGTTGCCTAGAGGGACTGAGGATGCGGACATGATTCAAAGCCCACAGGATGGGGTCAAGTGACAAATTCCCTTCAACACATTAACCATCTTCGGACTCCATCAAAGGCAGATAATTTTAAAATCCAAGAGACTACTAATTTCACTCCATTCAGACAGTTTTATGGAAGTAATAAACTGCACACAATCCCAGTACATACAGTCGTCCTTCAGGCCCAGAATTTTGCCCGGGACGTCAGGAATACCAAGCAGGGGAGAGAATAACTCAACCGTGACGCAATCTTCATACTGCCTGAGAAGTAATGAATAAAAGTTCTAATTACAGGTGAGAGAAATGCACGGTGAAATCAATTCTCAATCACACTTCGGTCATATAACTACAGAACTCAATTATACTCGTAATGCATCAATGACCAGGTGAGTACTGAGACACGACGGTACTTGAAATAAATGTGTTTGGAATACAAGAGAGCTATTAGTGTATTCCTTATCCTTGCCAGCAGAAACCAGGTCACACACATCTAACATTTACAGGTACACGAATTGCGACATGCGAGCTCCTTCACACCAATTTGTTCAGTACAATGTGGTGAGATCTTCTGTGGTTATGTTTACTTACGTGTCATCTTCAATGACATCGTACCGTTGTGAATTTCTTATCATTAAGTTGTATTAACCGACAAACACAACCATACATATCTAACTACACGATTTAACACCACTGTTTGTTAGGAGAGACCTCTCTCCCCCTTTCTTATTCCTTGTGTGAACGATGCCTACCTGATGATGGCTGATGTAGACAGCCGAAACATGAAGCAACGCTGAATAAAGGAGCCATATAATAGACCTGTGTGGTTGTTTGTTCGTTAATACACCACCTCAATACTTCTGCGAAAGTCGCAATCTGGGCACCTTTAACCCTTTAAACCCCGAATTAAATCCCATCTGCTATTTGCTGGCATTATTAGGAGCTCACCAATTTTTCCACGTTAGCAGGATAAGGGTTAAATTATTAACCTTTAGGCTACTAA
>Ga0268261_10003807_pt1 | contig 11162 bp, 7 predicted proteins | sample TergutNc150P1_FD_190353 | JGI IMG/M metagenome (GOLD analysis project Ga0268261, IMG submission 190353) | Nasutitermes corniger P1 segment gut microbial community from laboratory colony in Florida, USA - Nc150 P1 (SPAdes) (version 2) | ecosystem: Host-associated > Arthropoda: Insects > Digestive...
CCAGGGTAAAGAACCCCTTGCACCCACTAAATAAGGAGCTAGATGGTCCCACAGTCGGTCTGGGGTGCTTCGGAGAAGACAAAAATACCTCGTCTCTGTAGGGAATTTAACGCGAAGTTTCGGTCGTGTAGGCAACATCCTAGTTTTTATACCGACTGAGCCATCTCGGCCCCTACAGTATGAGGGCTGTCTGGAAATTATTCAGCCGTTTTGAATATCTCGAAAACCAGTCACGTGGCTTGGATGTAACTTGGCAGCCAGTCAGAAGAGAACTTACTGTGTATCCGTGAAGTCACCCTCCTGTGGTGCTAGTCGGTCGGCAGTGAGACGCCGTTGAATGAGCTTGTGTAGTGTGTGACTGCGCGTTCACAAATCTCCTCCCTTTTAACGACGATTTTAGATTTGGGAAAAGCCAGAATTCGCAGGGAACCAAACCTGGGCTGTAGGGGGTTGACATTCGTTGGTGATATAATGCTTTGCCAAAAAAGCCTGCACGAGAGCTGTAGAATGGGCAGGCGCATTGTCGTGATGGAGCTTGTCTGCTAGCTTGGTCATTCTGAATGCGGCGGTCACACAGTACCCAAGCTCAGTCAACAGCGTCTCACTGTCGACTGACTAGCCCCACGGGAAAGTGACTGTTCACGGATGCACAGTAAGGTATCCTCTGATTGGCTGCAACGTTACATCAAGGCCACTTGACTGGTTTACGAGATATGCAAAATGGCTGAATACTTTCCGGACAGCCCTCGTATGTATGACAAGTGTTGTGTTATACGTAAAGCAAGTGGTTTAAACGCTTTAACGTACCGAGTGTTCCCAGACGATAGTTGATTGTCACGAGGATGATGTCTTTGTCCAGAAGGTACTGCGGTCCGTACAGCTGCATACCGCCGGATCCGGTAAACCAGCCGCCGCCATGTATCCAAACCATTACATCGAGCGGCGCCACTTCAGCACCTCCAGCCGGCAGCTAACGAAAGAAAGCCACCTTTACCAGGTGTTATTTTATATAAGGCTGTTATTTATACTCATTTGTACTTATTTATACCAGATGAGTTAATATGCAGCAGTGTAGAATGAAAATTGAGAGGGGAAAATTGTATCTACCGGAGAAAAGCCTGTACCATTGCCACTTTGTCTGCAACCAATTCCATATGGAATGCCTGAATGGCTGTGTGTCACTAGGGATGACAGTGTTATTGTAGATTACGTTTCGGGATATTATTGTACGGCATTATTGACACTTTCAGTTTAATATTGAAGGTGTGTGCACTATATTGTGTCAATCAGGTGCAGATTGTGAAATCTCAAAACCAGTGAATGGTCTGTGGACAGTATTGAGCAATATCCATTGAACGTTCTGTAGACAGTGTTGAGTAATAACCATTAATTATTCTGTACACAGTATTGAGCAATATAATTGAATATTCTTTGGACAGTATTGAGCAATATCCATGGAATATTCTGTAGACAGTATTGAGCAATAACCATTGATTATTCTGTAGCCAGTATTGATCAATATCCATCGAATAATTTGTGGACAGTATTGAGCAACATCCATGGAATATTCTGTAGACAGTATTGAGCAATAACCATTGATTATTCTGTAGACAGTATTGATCAATATCCATCGAATAATTTGTGGACAGTATTGAGCAATATCCATGGAGTATTCTGTAGGCAATATTGAGCAATATCCATCGAATATTCTGTGGACAGTATTGCGCAATTTTTATTGTATGTTGGCGGTATTTCGCAATATCCATTTCCTGTGGACAGTATTGCGCAATATCCGTTATATGATGTTGACTGTATTGCGCAATGTCCACAGTAGACATGTCGAAAACGAAAATGTCTTCAAAAGCATTTCCACTGTCCAAATAGCGTAGCCTAATGGATACACGCTGATTGTCAGTGACTGCTTCGTGCTGTTATTGTTTGTCGCAGCGACTGTAGGGCTACAGTCTTGAGCAGCTGACCAAGTGTTGGACCGTGCAACCACAACAAACTGTTGTTGTTGTTCTTTGGTACACTCAACCTTAAGTTTGCCGTAAGATATTTGTGTTTGTGTGTGTTGTTTTGTTGTGGTTTTTGTTAGTGCCATGCTTCGGCACAACGGTTATTCCTTTCCTTTTGTTTTAACACAGCCTCGGTAAATGTCCACACAAACAACATCAGTATCACTCAACATGTTTTCTCGTCCTGTTTTACGCAGTACTACTGAACCATCTACAGAGAAGCATACTTTACAATACTAATTCAAGGCAAAAATATTATGCAATAATGGTGGCCGTCTAGGGGCCGCTTTACCCTTGGTGTGTACACGTTGAGGTACAGGCAGTCTTCTTGTCCCCTGATATCTTGCTCCGTACGGAACAGCTCTCGCTGGATACATATCGGAGCCTCCTTGGTGGCATCTAGTACTCCGCTCCACGGCTCTGCCGGCTGTGGTGGCTGTCAACATGAATGACACAGCTACAACTTTGAACACTCTGTAGCAAGGTCCTCATCGAGATATCGACTGTTGCTTAGCGAATCAGAAAAACAATAAGTAATCGTCAGGGCCTAAGCAGTCCAAGAAAATTTAGAGCAACTCAAAACCCATTTATAATTTTCATTCTACGCACATTGGAACTGTTCAGCGCGGTCGCCTTTCTACAGATTTGTTGTTCCGGATAGTTCGTGTTTCCCCCCTTGACCCTGCGAAAGGCCACAACACACCCTTGATCCTGCAAAGGGCCACAACACAGCGCCATGGGAATCGCGCATGCGTACAGAGCAGGTACGCGAACGCTTGTGTGTAAGGAAGTCTGCGGTTGTCTTCGTGTGAAGCTTCCATGAAAATTGCGCGTTGTAAATGAAAACTGAAAGGTATTTTGTCTTAAATTTTCTAATATGGCCTTTTATGGTGGCGCAATGGGGGGCAACCCCTCCCCCCTGTATATATGCACCTAATAACAGTTTAGACTTTCAAGAAACTGTGCATTTGGCGTGCGAGTGAACGAATTATTTGTATGTGTGTTCAGCGCTGGTTCAAACGAATGGTCCCCATCTTTTTGACTGGCCTTCATAAATTAAGGTGTCTAATATCTGTGGCCAGTTTGTCCCCATCCAGTACTATTAGCCGAGTCACGCGTGTTTGTTTGCACTCAGTAACTAACGGACGCCAGTAGACCTTACCTGGAATCTCAACTTGCCGACTGGGGGTTTTGCGTAAGGGATTCCCTGGAAAGCAAATATTTCTCGTCCCTTTCGTGTCGTCAGACGATGTCCTTTGAGTCGTCCCTGTTTAAGCACAACCAGATCGTCTGCCAGAACTGCGGCGACTACAGTCAGCAGAAGAGCGCAACTGTGTCGAGCCATATTTTCCTGATGCTGGGTTGCGATCCGTACACACACTGACCGCTACGAATGAGTTTGCAGCTCCTGAGACTGGTCTTGGACAAAGTTCGCTGTGGCAGCAGCTCACTTTCACAGTGACCTAGTAAGGATGGCATAGATATATCTGTGCCGGCTACTCATATTTGTCAATGATGGAGCTCATCAGATACGTGTGACTGCTGATGGCCTTTCATTTTTAGGGAAGCTGCTGATGGCCTTCCATCTTTAGGGCTGCTACAACGGTTTGCGAGGAATTGGGTTCGCTGGTCCAAATTGTAGGTTTCCCTGCGGATTTTAGCCGTATTTTTACCATTACACACTTTGAACTAATTAAAAAGCACGAAATAAGTGGTGTGTATAGTGGGCTTAGGAAAGACGAAAGGAAAGTACAGACAGGCGTTTTTTTCTGTCGATCAACCTGAGCGCAATAGCCTAACTCTATGAGCAGCGTTGTCAACGTTTTTGTGCTGGTGGCACATTTGACACGTTTTTAGGGGCGTTCGCAAAACTGTGAAAACGACTATTAACTTCGTCATGTCTGTCCGTATGGAACAACTCGTCTCCCACTGGACGGATTTTCATGAAGGTTCATATTTTGGTATTTTTTTGAAAAAAAAAAACTGCCTAGAAAATTCGAGCTTGGTTAAAATCGGACAAGAATGGCGGGCACTTTTCATGAAGACCGCTAGATATTTCTGATAGTTTCTCGTTCACTGCATATTAGAATGACAGATGTTTTTGAAAAAGTTGTGGAGGAAATCAAAACACACTTTTTATGTTCAATAACCTTTTTTTTTTTGGCTTTCTTTCGAAAATTGTACCGTTTATGAGATAATGTTGTAAAGTATTGTAGAAGCGGAGAGGTCACAGATAACAATATGGCGCATGCGCATTGCATACTGGATAACTAATGCTATAAACACACACACCGAATATGCAATACTTATTGCTTTTCCATGGAAACAATTGTTGCACGAACACACCTCATTGTTACATTATATGTGCATTGTTTGTTTTGTTTTTGGTTTTTTTTAGACACACGAAGATTAGAATAGGGAACTGAAATATATAAAAAAATGCTTGTAGGAATTTGATGCATGAGTTCTGCACATCAGAGCAGTTGCTATCAATGTATGTTAGCAAACATTTAGTTTTCGAGGGACAGCCTCCACTTTCGTCCAACCTCAGTCCTGTAGATTTTTATCCATGGGGACACTAGAAGTCCTAGTGTATACATCTCTAATTGAACATGAAGAGACACTTCAATATCTCACTCTTGGTGCCTGTCAGACTTTCGTAACTGACCCGGGATCTGTGACAGGGTGTGACACTCTCTCATCGCACATGGCGATGCGTGCTTTGATTCAGGTGGAGGACGCTTATGAATTAATTTTTTACTCCATTTGTAATTGTATGTGTTTTTACCGCAAATCACACACAGCTACACTCTACTGCCTTACATGTATATGTTTGTGTATTTTAATTGTTGGTTTTATTCACCTTTTAATACAGACCGATCAGAAAGTCACATTTTGAACTTGCACAATTGCATAAGTGTGCTATTGGATAAAATATTCTTGGCACATAGAAATCAGGCAATTACACACAGCTTCAGTTTTGGAGGCTATGATTGTGACATCACGTAATGGTTGACAATAAACATGAACTGCGCTTGTGAGGAACCAAGCCTCTTGCATTGGCTGGCAACACACAGTTGATTGGTAATTGTGTGGAAAATTCTTGCAAGTTGCATACAACTGGCATGCACCTGTTATCAGAAACTGACATGTGTTCTAGAATTTCTGGGAGGAAACAAAGAAACAAACAAAACAAAAACATCCAATTTTATAATTTCTTTTTGATTGGCTTGCCTGGTTTCTCAGTTATTGTGTATGAAGCAATGATTTAGTACTGGAAATTACATACACTAAAGCATACTGCCTTATGTTTTGGCAACAACTGATCTTCATCTGCTTCAGTATACATAATTTGTTGTGTATACAAACAGAAATGTGACTTAGAGTATTAATTTGGAAGTCTTTGAACATTACAGTATTATACAAGAGTTGTTTATGACCACAGTGTTGTCACAATTAAACTGCTAAAGCAGAGATGATGTCGCTACAGTTCATCCTTATCTGGGGTTGTATATCTCGTTATGATAGGGAGAGTTTCCAAAAATTCACTGCGCTCTTTGAAAATTCCTTGTCCTGGCTGCAGCCCATTTTGAGTGATGCGAATGTAGTCAAGCACATCAGGCGAAGAAACAGGATTCCAATTTGGCGCTGGATTCCTGTTACAAACAAAAAGTATTTTGTGAGGTAGCATTTGTTATGTGAACTGAAGTCACAGTTTTGGTAAAACCACATTTTGTTGCATGAGGCTGTGATAGGTGTCAGGTGGCTATTTGCTACTCTGTTACTGCAGAGGCCCAGGTTGGATCCCTGTCCAGTCCATGTGGGGTTTATTATGGACAAAGTGCCACTGGTAGAAGTTCTTCTCTGAGTTCGTCATTTTTTCCCGTTAGCGTCATTCCTCCAGAGCTCCCCACACAGTCATTCAGCTATCATCAACGCTGTATAATCTTCATGCTTGACAGCATCATGAAACAGCCCAAATAAAAAAGTTATTTGTGTCATGACACTGTCCACTACTATTCCTGTATTATGTGGAATTCCACTTAATCTTTGCATTGCAAAATTACTCAAAAGCAGCTCTCTGTACTAAGAGCAGTGCAACATGTAAAATTGTTGCCTGATATTGCTATAATTTTTTGTTTTAATAATTTCAGGTGATATGTATTGCATGGAATAAAACGTAAAAATGATTTTGCCTGTGTGTAGTTTTTTCTTTGTTCTACAGTAACATTTTCTTCTATTGGCACTACAATTTCTTGTGGGTTTTGGCCTATTTAACAGTTCTCTTCCATGTGTTTTTTAATCATAGCGATTATGCTGCAATTCTGTATCTTCATTTTTCCCAAATCCACAATCCCTTCATTCTAAAGTATCTAACTTTGCCATTATTTTTCTGTATCTGCCATGCATTTACTACAAATAAATTAGAAATGCAAGAATATAAGAATGCCTGTACCATCTGATTAATCTAAAATACGTGACCCCCTATTCTAAACCAAATTTAATGCAGAGTAATATGCATTGACAATTGAAATGAATATGTAAATATTGGTGCTGTTCCTCCATTTTATATTATTGATAAATTATTTCAATGTGAGTGGGTTTCAGTGGATTTAACTTAGCAATTTGTGGTTTGATTGAAAAATTTAAATGTATGAAAATGACGTTCCATGTGGATTTTTTTTCTTACTTGGATTGATGGTGCATTTAATTTTTGTGTGTGCTGTTAACTGCTAGCGAAATACACATTTCCCTTAGTACTACTAATATAATTTTCAAAAATTTAGAAAAGAATAGGTTACAATTTAAATACTGTTATCTTCAGAAATCCCAATTTTGTATACCTTATTTCATGGTACTTAGGAAGTTCTCTTCTCACACCACAACCACATTTCTTTAACTGACCCATTCAGAACAAATAAATTTTTGCTTCATGTTCTTTTTGGAAAGTCTCATGAAGTAGCTGTGAAAGTAGTCATTGTGCTCTCCCTTAATCTTTATCTTGCTAACGTGGCGAATATGGTGAGCTCCTAATAATACCAGCAGATGGCAGATGGTATTTAACTCGGCATTTAAAGGGTTAATGTATCAGTTGCACACTGAAGTATAGAATGTGTCTAACATACCCTGTATGGGCAAAGTTAACCCAGAGGGATGTCATTGTCTCCACCATGTCTTCGTCCTCTGGTGTTAGTTTCAAGTTTGGCAACAAGTGGTTTTGCGGGAACAGGTACAGCACATCGTCCAGATGAACAGGACCTGCAATTCAAAGTAATATTAATATCAACTTTCGATGTAAACGTGAATGGTAGGAGTTGGATAGGTGCAGTGTAAATGTAATCAACAAATTCCATGGGGCAAGTGGAGGTACGAGCCACCTCTAGAATATTATAGATGGGGCAAGCCTTCCCTGGTATTCAGCTATTAATAGTGACCTAAACACAGACAGTTCTGTGATGAGTTAATTCCATGATATAATGCGTAGAAAGTGCTAACCGAAAGAATATCCAAGACGTTCCGACTGGAGGTTGGCTACGAGGGTGGTCACCTACGGAAGGGTAGAATGGGTTATAGATTCTTTTGCTTCATATAAAAGTCCAGGGGTGGATAGCATTTTCCTGGCTATGTTGCAAAAGGGATGGGAGGTTGTCATTCCATATCTGGACAGAATATTTCGTGCCTGCCTGGCGACTGGCTATGTTCCAGCCATATGGCGACAGGTTAAGGTAGTGTTTATACCTAATCCCGGTAGGAACTCCTACAGCAGGCCTAGAGATTATAGACCCATCAGTCTCATATTGTTTCTTCTTAGAACCATGGAGAGGCTGGTGCATAGGTACCTAAGAGACGAAGCACTTGCACTTGTGCCATTGCATCCTAACCAACACGCTTACCGGGCTGGAAAATCGGTGGAAACGGTTGTTGATCAGCTCGTTGTACTGGTTGAGAAGGCCCTTGACCAGCAAGAGACGGTCTTGTGTGTGTTCTTAGATATAGAAAGGGCATTTAATAATACCTGCTATAACACCATGTGTGATGTTCTTGTCAAGCATAGTAGTGAATACACCATGGTGGGGTGGATTAGAGCCACCCTGGAGGGCCGCATGGCTGTCGGGACCCTTGGTGTTTTGTATTTGATGCTCGCGATGTCCAGGGGCTACCCCCAGGGGGGTGTGTTGTCACCACTTCTATGGTGCCTGGTGGTAGATGATCTACTTGCAAAGCTCAGTGGAAGTGTGGATTTTATTCAAGGATACGCAGATGACATGTCTTCTCGCGGTGGGAAAATTCCCAAACACGGTATCAGGACTCATGCAATGGGCCCTTTCAACTGTAGAGATATGGTGCAACGAGGTCAGACCGTCGGTCAATCCTGCTAAGACTGGACTCGTTGCATTTACTAGAAAAAGGAAACTCCCCGGGGTTCTTTGAACCACAATTCTTGGGGGTTAAATTAAGTCTCGCAGAGTCGGTCAAGTATCTGTGGGTTATCCTGGATTCTCGGTTGACCTGGAGAGAGCATGTGGAGGTCAATCTGAGGAAGACTTATAATTTGTTGTGGGTCTGTGGGCGGGCGGGCGGGCGTGTGGGGCGGTGTGGTGTCTGAGATCCAAGGTGGTCCATTGGCTCTACATCGCCATCGTCCGGCTGACCACCCTTTTTTGCATTCTTAGTATGGTGGCCTGGCCACCAAACGGCTAGTGCCAAGAAGAAACTTAGCAAAGTACAAAGACTGGCATGCCGGAGTGAGAGGAATTGAAATCGCCGACGAGCTTGCAAGGAGTGGTTCTGTTCAGCGGTTTGTTGGACCTGAGCCTTTCTTGGGGGTCTCTAGGCAGAATTTAAGAAGAAAAATGAAACCCTGTATGGAGAAACAGCATCTGGCATTGTGGCGTGTTCCCTGTAGTACACAGAGACAGGCTAGGGAATTGATCTCTGGCCCTAATCTAGCTACAGGGGCTCGATTACTAGGACACAAACCAGGGTTGTTATTGGCCTGCTCACTGGACATACGTGTAATACATTGAGAGGACATTTACATATACTGGGGCAAAGTAATAACCCCATTTGTTGGAAATGTGGTACTGAGGAGGAAACTTCAGTCCACATTCTGTGTGATTGTGAGGCCTTGGCCTCACTCAGGTATACATATTTGGTTTCCTTGTTTTCGGACCCGGAAGACATTAGGGTACTAGGTATGGTGGCCATCTCGAAATTTGCTGAAGGAACAGGGCTTCTATAACCTAGTAAAGAATATGGGGCACAAAGGGCCTGTCTAAATGCCTATGTGCATCAGGCCTGGAAGGGTTCGAACCCAAATACTATTCTATTCTATTCTATTCTATTCTATTCTATACCAGAGATTACAATGGGCTGGACACGTACAAAGACTCCCTTTCATACATATACCCAAAAAACGTGCAAGCTGAGTTTACTGGCAGTCTACCAGTGGGGAGAACCAGCTTGAAATTTGAGGAAGCTCTACAAGAATGTGCTGACAGGCTTCTCCGGTGTCACAACTGGCAGCTGACAGCACAGAATAGAACAGTCTGGAGGCATAAATTATGTGAGTCGAAGAGTTGGCTATGGGATGTATTGCCATAAGATGGATGGATGAATTGATACAAACATTGTCTTTTTGGTGTTGTAAAGACCTGCATCAATAAGACTGTATTTTATTGCTTTGCAATGCAGATAATGGAGAGTGTTAAACAAGAGATGCTGATAAAATACAATGGGGTTTGCTGGAACGAACGTAATTGGTTCTAGAACCTTGTTTGTTACAGCATCTGTTCCTTACAGCATTCATTGAAATATGTGTATTTGGGGGGTACTCCATTCCTGGCCAACAGCCTAGTGAAAAATGACCATCCAACTGCTTGAACTAGAGATTCCCTTCGTGACCTGTGCACTTTTTATTTCTTCCTTATGTTTTAAAATTGTACTGGTTGTTGATTTAGCCATACCATATTTAGCACTTAGATCTCCTACACTTTTTCCACTTTCTCGCTTGGAAATAATTTCTTTCTTAGTGTCTAAGTTAACTGGCTTTCTCACTCTACTCTTATTTTGCTTGCTCGTGGCTAAAATTATATAGCAGAATAATTAACAAAAAATATTTTCACTGCTGAAGGCACTACTAAGCAGATAACTGAAATAAACTGATAACTGTACCTCACAAGTGATAACAAATATGATGACTGATGCTCTAATCAAAGAGCGAAGGCCTAACACGTCATTCGCACATGCGTGCTACGTCGGATGGTAGTAATCCTCCGTGTTTTTTGTAGCATCTGTTTTCGTTGCAGCATACCCAACTGTGTTTGGACTTAAGAGAGAGGAAGTAGGACGAGAATGTAGACAATTGAATCATGTGATGGGATTGGAGACTTGTACTGCTTTGCCAGGTATTGTTGTGATGATCAAATGAAGGTGGATGAGTTGGGTTGGGGCATGTGGCATTCATTCATTTAGTAGTCTGTCTTACTACAGGTCCAAAGCCTCTACCAAAGCAAGCTCTCCACATAGTGCGATCCAGAGCTTCCTCCTTCAAACGAGAGTATCCTCTCCTTTCATTAAGGTCATCCATTAGCTTCCTACGTCTTCTTCCTTGTCTTCCTGTTATGTCTATCCACCCTTGTATCTTTCCTTCAATAACCCGTTGTAGAAGGCAGTTTCTACGCAAAATGTGACCAATCCAGTTCGCCTTCCGTTTGCGTATTTCATGTAGGATATTCCTCTGTTCCTTGACTTTAAGCAATACTTCTTAATTTCTCACACGATCAGTCCAACTGATCTTTTCCATCCTCCTCCAGCACCACATTTCAAAATTTTCCAGGTGTTCCTGATCTACTGCCCGAAGCGTCCAAGTTTCAGCACCATATAAAGCTATGCTCCAAATTTAGCACTTCACTAGCTTCTTCCTCAATTCCAAGTCCAATGTGCTAGTAAAAAGAGTCCTCTTCTTGTTGAATGCAGCTTTAGCCATAGCAATCCTACATTTAATTTCACAAGTACATCTTCCATCATTTGTTAAAATGCTACCCAAATATTTAAAAGATTCCACATTCTCTAGTTGTTTTTGGTCTATCATAATTTTTACTGGGAATGGTTGTCTTGAAATTCTCATTACTTTTGTTTTTT
>Ga0268261_10003808_pt1 | contig 11162 bp, 9 predicted proteins | sample TergutNc150P1_FD_190353 | JGI IMG/M metagenome (GOLD analysis project Ga0268261, IMG submission 190353) | Nasutitermes corniger P1 segment gut microbial community from laboratory colony in Florida, USA - Nc150 P1 (SPAdes) (version 2) | ecosystem: Host-associated > Arthropoda: Insects > Digestive...
GGGGGGGGGGGGGCTCCTTTACTGCAGACCCTGGAGGATGTGTAAATGAAGCTCTGGGGATGAGCATATCTCTCCATAGGGGCCCCGCTGGGAACTTGGAAGGGGGCTTGTATACCAGGGACATTGAAATATGAATGAAGGAGGGCTCTAGGAATGGGCATCTCCCTCCAAGGGAGTTCTATGAGGGGAACCTGGAGGGAGGGCTCCTTTCCTGGTGACCCCGAAAGATATGCTAAGTAAGGCTCTGGAAATGGATGTCTGTTTCCATAAGGGCCCCACTTTGGGGAAACATGGAGGGACACTCCTTTCCTAGGACCTTTGAGAGAATGGAAAATTTTCTTTATTTAGGGGAATTTTTATGAGGAATTTGAGAGGTATGTAAAAAAGGTCATGTAATGAGGCAATTCTCTCAATAGGGGCCCTGCTGGGGAACACAGAGGGGGTTCGTTTACTCGGACTTTCGAGAGAAAAAAAAATGCATATCTGGGCTCCTTTTTCTTGGACCCAGATGACATTAAAAGTTAAGTCTGGAGGCCATCTGGAACTTTAGCAAGGAACAAGGCTCCCCTGAACTGATATCAGATTATGGGGCACAAAGGGCTCATTTATAAGGTCTAGGTACATCAGGACCATAAGGGCTCGAGCCCAAATGCTAATAACAATCAACGTCGTCGTCATCATCATCATCATCAATCACAAAAAAGTCAATAAAGCAGCAAGGCTATCTGTATGCCTAAATGTCAGTATATAAATTATGTGTTAATGTAGGGAACAAACAGCAAGAAGTATAGTAGTATTATTAGACCAATACTGATGTATGTGGCATACACACCACAAGATACTTCAATAACAAAGAAACTTAGAGGAACAAATGAAACACTTTATGGAAGATGGAGACAGGAATGATTGATTCTGTAATAACCTAAAACATCAAGCAGCCAGAACACAGACCATTAGTTAACAAAAAGAAACATATGTATCACAGCATGGGCAAACAATATGCAATATGGAAACAGGCTAGCAGCCCCATAAGCATGAATTAAGTATAACAACTATTTGTATACAAAGAAACAAAGCAAACATATAGTGTATCAGAAAGTAATATGAAGACAACACAACACACCTCTGTACAGCAAGGGGTAACAGTCAATGCCACATTCTGATACACTGCTACATGAAATGTAGCTATAAGAAAGAACAAGGTCCTAGATGCAGATAATAGTTAAAATGACGGGAAACATACTGGTGACATATACTCTTCTCCTTTCCTACAGACTATGCCTGACACACAGAGTGACAAATTCCAAATGTTTCAGTGACTGCTAGTCAGTCATTTACTGTATATGCATTAGAGACACTATGTGTACTTATATGTCTACAACTTCTATTCAGATTTTATATCCTAATCTTAATTCTTAGCTACAAACTCAAGTCAAGACCAGTCTGGAAGCATCATCCAGGTCAAAAGAACACAATATACATAAATGAAATATATGTCAAGTATGTAATTTACAGACTTCATGTAACTAATTTTTTTTTATGAAAGCCACTGTATTTAACAATATTAAAAGCCATCATGTCCTCTGCAATTAACATTCTATCAATGAACAGACATCTATGAAGATGATGCTCATATTAATATTATGATTTTCAACATTCTTCCTAAAAAAATGCAGATATTTGGTAACTGACAATTACAAGAATCAGACTGACCTGAAACGGTTAATGGCCATATTTTAATCCCAAATTTATCTACTTTTCCAGCACTGCCCTCTAACTGTATGTAACACTGTCACAGTAAGATGCCCTGCTGCTAATAAAAAAACAACTTCCACAGGGGAGGCACATGATATTTACGTGAATCTCCACACACACACACACACACACAATGTTTTGAATGTTTTACAATATCAACATTATGATTATGATACTTCATGTTGCAAATAATTCTTGACTACATGCAATAAAATCTTACTGCAAACATAAACACCCTTTGTACACAATGTTTTACATCATGTGTGGCATATCTAGTATTACGGAATATACAAGAACCTACAAACACTTAAACGATCCCGTCTTTTAAACTACATTTTGCACTTACATACCTATAAATAACACACGTACTGCAGTGTGTAATTAATTCATCATGTTTTCATTATTCAAGTCCAAAAAAACACAGAATACAAAAATCAAGAACATGCACTAGCTACTTAACCCTTCAGTGTGGAGTGACGAGCGCTGCTCGTCATAGCGAAAACATCACCTGTCGTGGAGTGACAAGCAGCGCTCGTCATGCTGCACGCTCTCACTCATTCGACTATATCTCGACAACATTGGAAGAAAATGTAATCGGACTACTTCGTGCGTGTTCGTGAAGAAGCTGGCTCTCATATGGTGTGGGAGACAGTTCCTAGAAATTACTTCTTCATTTTTTTCTCTCCTCTCGAAATCTGTGTTTTCTTTTTGCAGTCTCTAATTGCACGGATGGCTTTATGTCTCTCTCTAACAAGGAAATTAAAAATGACACAAATGTTATCACTATCAACACGCAGCTGAGGTCTGTAGCTTTGAAATGGTGTACGACATCATCCTCATATATCAACAGACTGTTTGTTTCTTCACGGCTGATTTAGCGTTTTGTTTTCGTTTGAAACGGTAGTCTGCTGCAGTGATGGCGACAAGAAGGAAGAGCCTGTTTGAGGATGAGATTGAACAAAGTTTGCTAGAGGGACTTACAGCTTCTGATCAAAGTATCTGTGGTGACGATAATGACTCAAGTGGCACGGATGATTTGACTGTAGGCGAGGTGATTGGTTCAGAATGTAGGGATAATGAAAGTGACGATGTGCAATTTGCTACTAAATCCACCGCGCCTAGTGCTTTGAGTGCTACATTTATGTGGGAGGACATGACAAATTATGTAGGGCAAAGGGAACAGTTTGTTGATAACTGTGGGCCTCAAAATGAAGCCCAAAATGAAACTCACTGTGCTAAATTGTTCAAAATGTTTTTTGATGATGAACTGGTGGAACTAAGTGTGAAACAAACACGCAGCACAAAAAATACAAGCCAGAAGTTTCATTTCATTGCGTTCCAGAATGCAGGACTGGAAACCTGTCACTAATAAAGACGGAATGTATGTTGTGTTAGCACTTTTCGTCCTGATGGGAATAATACAGAAGCCCACACTAAGAACGTATTTTAAAAAAATTGTATTTTGGCAAATCCAATCTTTGGTTCTATTATTTCTATGGATTGGTTTGAATCAATCTGCAATTTTATGCATTTCAACAACAGTGAAAATATAGGAACATACCAGGGACCATCTAAATTTTCAAAATCTATCCAGTCCTGTCCCATCTCAACACATACCCTTTTGGAAAGAAAGAAGACTAAATGGTACATAAAACTGTTTAGGAGATTACTCAATATTGCAGTTCTAAATTGAATGGTAATATGCTGCACAAATTCAGGACAGACCAAAATAGACCATTTTAAATTCAGAGTAGAACTGGTACAGGCACTACTTATTGAACATGCAAGTGAAAGTGTCAGGAAATTTCAAGGCCATCATTGCACAGATAAAAATGTGCTGTGACTTGTTGAAAGACAATTTCCAGAAATACCACTGACAGAAAAAAAAGGCCAGGCCAACAGAGAGGTGTGTAGTGTGTTACAAAAGCAACAGAAGGAAGGAGACAGTGTTTTGGTGCCCCGAATGTGAAGCTGCCCTATGTGTTGAAGAATGTTTCAAGGCATTCCACACAAAGTTAAATTTTTAAGGCATGATTTTATTGCATATTCAAAATATTCTGTTTCAAGTTTCATTGAAATCCAACCACTATTACTAAAACTACATTATTTTGAATAACTACTGCGCAATTTAGCTCAAAATTTAAATACCCTGTAGAAAAACATTCCCACATCATAGTATGAACTGGGAATTAAATGCCCCCACGCTGAAGGGTTAACTAATATTCCACTATCAGAATCCAAAGTTTTAACATTGCTCACAAAAAACCCCCAACACTGAACACAAGCACTTTACAATTACAACAGACTGAAGTAGGACTAATAAGCCAAACAGACTTCCTACTAAATACTGATAAATGTAACAGTATGGAATTACAAAATGCAAATCTAACTACATATTATATTCCATTTTGTGGAGTAGAGACATTCATTCCTGTAGCTTCTGAAGCAGTTATGTTCATTTCCCTTCATAAGGAAACTTACACTAAAGCCAAAAAAAAAAAAAAAAGTTTATCATTGAATTAGATGTAGCTGTCAGCTGTTTCCAAAAAATTACTTCCTCTGCTATTACAGCAATGGGAAAAATAATGTTTAACAATTTATTCTACATGAAACTTCTTTACAAGGTACACCTATCTCGTACAAGCACTCAGAATAACTTTCTACATATCCTTTCATCTTTTCAAATTGGATGAAATATGTATATATGGTGAAACCTCTATTCATTGTTCTGCTATTCATTGTTTTCCTATAAGTATCATTCATTTTTTCTGGTCACTATAAACTGTTGATGCAAACAATTTATAAAAATGCTGAATTCATCATTCCTCAAAGTGTCATTTTACTGCATCAACTGTGCAGAATTCTTCGTCCTGAGCCACAGCAATCCTCTAAGGCTACATCCTGCGTGTCAGCGACCAGTGTGCACGCACTTCCATGTGCATGCAGGCGATTGGCGTTTTTGTGTCCTATGTTACAGCAACCGGCTAGTGGCACAATGGCATCACTATCACTGAGAGGGCGCAATCTGTTGCTGCTGGAGAACAGTGCCTTAAAATTTAAGTGGTGTGGAGAGGCGAAGCTAACGTGACATACTTAAAAGCCGGTATCAATTCGGGGAATTTCATCCCCTCTATAATTAAATAAGGAAAGATTCCACCAAATTTTTTGAGTACTGGAGAATGTCGCCTTCACCATTTGACTATATAGTGCAGGCTACATGACAGCACATTTCACACAGCTCAACAAATTTTCAGAAAACAATATCCATGGAAAAAAGACTGCTTGTGACACGGTGGTAAGTCCAACATGCTACACATTTAACACACTTTATTCAGTTCTGTGATGGAGCCAGTCTGGTTCACTGGAAGACTGCTACATTCATAATAACTCAGATACATTGGTAGATAAAATAATACATGTGGCAAGATTAATGTAAATACATTATCATGATAACATGAATTACAGTAGCTGTAATATGAATTAATAAATACCTGATATCTGTGGTCCCTACAGTAGCAAACTTGTAAAAACAGTTGCAGTAGAATTTTACAGCTAACTATTCTTGGCATCACACTAGTACGTATAAGATTCTGTAGGCCTACCGCCATCAAAACTGTTCAAACTTGGGGCTGAAGATGAAGCAAATTATTGTGTAGTGCATTGATCTCATCTGCCACCAAGGTTTGGAACTGTGACCTTGAGGTCACAGTTCCAAACTTTTTTTTTTTTTTGGTGGGAGGCAGTTATTTCATGTACATAACATGGGACCTGAAGAAATTTAGATCCTCGTCATTTTCCTCCTCATGTTTAATCAACCACTTGAGTTTCTTGTTCTCTAAACTTATCATTTCTTCCTGATAAATTTGAGTCGATTTCCCCCTCTTTCTCTTTGGAGCCCTCAAATGCGCAGTCAAAGCAGGATCCTGTATTTCAGAAGTGGCAACCTCTGTACATAAATTTGTGTATAAACCAAATACAAATGCTACGTAATAATACTTACTGCTGATATTCAGTGTCTGTGAAAGGTTCCTCCTTTCCTTGTCAACAAAGTCCCTGTTGTGGTAATCTTTAATTCTATGATCCCACAGTACCAGTCTCTTAAAAACCTTGGAAATTAGAGCCTCTGTCTTTGAAGAAATGAAATCGAGACGTACAATAGCTACTGCTTGTTTGTCATCTCTTTGCCCTTGCCAGTTCAACACTGCTCGTACAATGCACGTCCACCACTTGCAAAGTGTCGCTTATCGGATTCTTTTTTCCCGATAGGCTCAGCATGACTCCTTATCGCAGCCCCCCACACGAGCGACCAGGAAGCAGCAGACAAACAAACCTGGTTGCTGCTACCAGCCAGAGCGTCCATTTTGCACACTCGCTCGCTACTCGCTTCCAAACAGGACAGGCCAATTTACATATATGTGTTTGTCCACTCAAGTGAGTGGGGGGAAATGCGCAAGCACGCTGGTCGCTGGCACGCAGGACATAGCCTAATGAATGTTGCTGAGAAACAGAGAAGCGAAAGAAACATCAAAGTTTTGGGACACACAGTGTAAGTAACCAGCCTGTACTGGTAATATACTGTTACAGCCACAACACTAGTTACAGAATGTCCCCAAGCAATTAAAAAACAGAGGAGCAGTGGTGGTGAGCAGGAGGCTTAGGTTCTACAAAGGAAAACATCACAACCAGGTTCTGCAGTTGTTACTAGTACTGTACTGCATCATCATGTTTGCCTCAACTTATTAAGTTTGGCATATACAGTTGTGTGATCCAGTGTTACTATTCCTGTTATTTGTTACAATTTGTTGTTATTGCTATTTCCATACTAGGGTTTTTTGCACATAAGGCAAACAGGCTTGGCATGGTTCCCTACAAAGCAAGTCAGGACACCTAAAAAAAATTGAAGTTCACTGAAAAAGTGGACAAAAGTCTTACTGAGAAACAGATCAAAAGAGCTAAACACCTTTGATTAGCAACAACCACATTAAAACCACACTGTTGTAAAGAAAAGATAAATTCAAGAACAAACTGGAAAGTGCAGCAAGTCCTGTAAGAAAAGGATGATGGGAAGATAATCTATTTCCTTCAAGCTTGAGAATGTCCTGTTGGCTTGGTACCAGACCGCACGGGCACCAGTTATGCCTACTTAAAGCTATATAGTATGTGAAAACGCTCAGCAAACAGCTGAAAAAATGTTGGACAACAACTCTGCTGTCAAATTTTTGGATCTGTAGATTCAGAAATTGTCATGGCCTAGTAAATAAAAACCTGGCTGGAGAAAATGCTGCCATCAAGAAACCTGTGGCTTGAGAGACCACCAGTGTCACTGAAAACATATGAGCCACCAGACACACACACAGCGGATAGATGGACCTGTCTACCCTATCATAGATGGAATGGGGGACAAAAAACATACAAATCTTCCTATAATCATCTACAAATAAAAGCATGGATAACCACAGAAAATGTTCATGCAGATTCAGGGCACTGCAGAATCATTTACCAAAGCACACCCTGTGAAATCATAATTGTACCCCAAAAGAACTGGCCAGCACAAAAAACAAAACATTTTGAGCTTGGAATTGGAGCTGTTTTATCTTAACCAAAAGGTTTCAACTAAGCAGCTACAAAATACATATTTGATCAAAAAAAGTAATTTGCGCATTGGCATTAAAGGAACTTTTAATGTGTTCATTATTTCTGTAGGCCAAAGTGAAATATGTGTAATTTTCATGTTTTGTCATTTTTTCATGTTTCTGACACATTTAGTGTTCTAACTACAAAAGTTTTTCTGTGTTTTTCTCTCTCTCTCTCTCTTTTACTCCCCCTCCCTTAAAAATGACGGACAGACATTTCACTGCAGTCACTATAAAACCATCTCAATAATAATATACAACTTAATGAAGCCCAGCTCATACAAATCTCAATAAATGACACAATTCACACTCAAATCCTCTGTACCATTTTCATTACAATGTATAATACAATGCCACAGAGGTATAGACTGTATTGTTGTGCAGATGTACATCTAACCATCTGAAGAGTCAAAATCCAAAAATTCTTGTATACAAAACATCAGTGCATGCTATTTACTGTGCACAAAACCATTAGTCGTGTAAGGCAATGCACATACCTTCCGAGTTTCTTGAGTGATAATAGGGAAATATTACGTGATGAAATGTTTTCTGTACACAGTATATAATAGCCCAAGGATTAAAATATACAATCTACTGAAGCAAAAGCTTGAATACATAATTCAGAAACTGGAGTAGTAGAACTCTGGGAAAGTGGCATGCCAGATATTCCACACAAACACATACAAAGAAGAATTAAAAAATAACTGCTCTGTATCTTACACTGTCATAAAATATGAAACAAGTCACACTTTTGTTCTAAACAGACCACTGAAACAACACACCACCGTCACAATTACCAATGAAAGCAATTTCCAACTTAATGGATGTAGCCAAAACTCCCACATATTGTATGTACCTACCAACGACAAGAATTTCTCTTTTTATCTCCCTTACAAACTCAATGAAAAATAGGTTAGATGTAAAGCAAACTGGTTTGATATGAAGTGCATATACAGAAACAGCAATTCTAGACTTGTACAGCAAAGATATTAGTTTAAATTCAGTAAGTGTTTTTGAAAAGTTCTTGTTCATTCTATTACTGCTGAATTATAATAATTAGTAACTCTGGCTATCATGATGTGACAGATTCAGTGAATAAGTGGGGTTGGAGCAATGTCAGTCCACATTACTGTATGCACAGAACATTTTAAAAACATGTAAGCATTCCTTATAACTTAATACACCATACTGCATTTCCTATAAATTATAAGAGATTCTGTAAGCAACTTTTTTAAACTGGAATGAATATGCTGCTCAGTTTTTCAACCACTATACATGGAAGAAGCAAAACAAGAGACCCAGTCCATCAGTAGTTCAAAGCCACAAACTTTGTTTAATGTCTGGTTCTCAATTTTATAATTCATATAGCCTCATACAGATGTCTGTATTGGGTACTCTTCCCCTTTCCCCTGCCCCCAATTAGTCAGAATAAATTCTCTGCTAAGTTTTCGGAATCCAGAGAGGATGATGTTTCACCACAGGAATTTCCTGCATCATCTGAGCTCATGGAATTGCTCATTCTGGCAAAACGTATTCTAAAGCTGAAAAAGGATACACAGGAACAGTAACTACCACATGCTTTATAAATCACAGTTTCAGGCGTCTAATACATCAAAAAGAGGGTGGGCACAGAAACTAGGTTAAAATAAAGACACCCAAAAACAACAGTGGGAGCAACAGAATAACAAACAACACCAACAACATATAGGCAATAAAAATTACTGTTCCCTTGCTGTTCAGTAGAATCAATTATAATGCAGATCACACAGCTATGTGTGTTTGCTCTTATTTAGTACTCTTTCAGATCCTTAGTAAATAAACACTGTCACTGAACATGTCTCAGGCTTTCATTAAATGAAACCATAAACATGGATGCATTTCATTGGGGGGGGGAATAAAGTGATAGGAATGGGCCACTTTTAGAGCAATGGCCTAGACTGTCACAGAAAAAAGAAACCAGACATTTCTTATGTCATTTAACTACCTCAGCAAGAAGTTTTAACACAATTCAAGTCCATATAAGCATAATACATCAACAGACTGGGAGAATGTTCACATTGTAACAATGAGCCAGTAGTGTAATGGGTCAATTGGCTACATAATCTGATTCTCATGCCTTGAATATATTATTATTATTATTATTATTATTATTATTATTATTATTATTATTATTATTATTATTATTATTATTATACATTAACTTATGTGCTTGATGCTCAACTGTTTCTTTGGCCTCAGCCTGTACCTTGCAGCTTATGACTCAATTACAAGAACTGTTTCTTTAGTCTGGTATCACCATGAAACTGGTAGGGCTAAAAAAATTGTGTCTGGCTGAGATGTATAGCAGAGTCCGGGCAGGCAAGAATTTGTCTGATATGTTTCCTATTAGGAATAGTTTGAAACAAGGAGATGATCTATTGCCATTGCTTTTCAAGTTTGTTTTAGAGTACACCATTAGGAGGGTTCAGGTAAACTAGGAGAGCTGGAAATTAAATGGTACACATCAGCTTCTGGTTTATGCCGATGATGTTAATATACTGGGAGGAAGCGTACATACTATAAAGGAAAACGCAGACACTTTTGTAGTGGCTAGTGAGGGGATTGGACTAGAAATAAATGCTGATAAAATTAAGTACATGGTCATGTCTCGAGACCAGAATTCAAAACGCAGTCACAGTATGAAGAATGATAATAGTTCCTTTGAAATGGTGGAAGAGTTCAAATATTTGGGAACAACTTTAACAAATGAAAATTCTATGCAGGAAGAAATTCGGTGCAGAATCTTTTGTCTTCCAGTTTGCTATCCAAAAATTTAAAGATTAAGATATACAGAACTATAATTTTTCCAGTTGTTTTGTATGGATGTGAAACTTGGTCACTGACATTCAGGAAGGAATGTAGGGTGGGAGTTTGAGAATAGGGTGTTGAGGAGAATATGTGAGCCTAAGAGGGATGTGGTAATAGGGAAGTGGAAAAAACTATATAATGAGGAGCTTAATGATTTGTACTTCCCATCCAATATTGTGCAGGTGATAAAATCACGAAGAATCAGATGGGCGGGGTATATAACGTGTATGGGGCAGGGGAGAGGCGTGTACAGTGATTTGGTGGGGAAACCTGAGGGAAAGAGACCACTGGGGAGACCCTGGTGTAGATGGGAAGATAATATTAAGATGGATCTTCAGGCAGTGGGATGTGAGGGTATGGACTGGATTGAGCTGGCTCAGGATAGGGATAGGTGGTGGGCACTTTTGAATGTGGTAATGAACCTTCGGGTTCCACAAAATGCGGGAAATTTCTTGACTAGCTGAAAACCGGTTAGCTTCTCAAGAAGGACTCTGCTCCATGCAGAAAGTAAGTAAGTAAGTAAGTAAGCAAGCATAATTCAGCCTCTGTATATACCTCACACAGAACAAAATCTCTCTCTCAACCTCTATTATAACCTAGGCACAGCAATAATTCTCAATTGTGGTGTATTACTGACACCAGCTCACGGCAGTAGGGACATACACACGCCTTAAAACCCCACTGGGAAACATCCATTTCTTCATTTTCACAGGTATGATATGTACCCCAGTACACAGGCAAGAGATTTTTCTCTACTCCAAAGTGCACACACCAGGTCTGGGGGCCATCCAGCCTCCTATTCAATGGGTACTGGAGTCTCATTCCCTGAGAGTAAAGCAGCAAGGAGTGAAGATGACAATCACTTCCATCTAGTGCTGAAATTAAGTATGAGGGAAGCCAAACCTCAAACACCCCCCCCCCCCCCCC
>Ga0268261_10003809_pt1 | contig 11162 bp, 4 predicted proteins | sample TergutNc150P1_FD_190353 | JGI IMG/M metagenome (GOLD analysis project Ga0268261, IMG submission 190353) | Nasutitermes corniger P1 segment gut microbial community from laboratory colony in Florida, USA - Nc150 P1 (SPAdes) (version 2) | ecosystem: Host-associated > Arthropoda: Insects > Digestive...
TGTAGGTTATGTAGTGGGATGAACCTATTAGTAGTCACGATGTGTTGATTTGTTGCCGTGGGTTTACATATACTGCTTTTATTTGGTTTACTTGAGTTATTTCTGGATGGTACTGTGGTCCATTCCTTTGTGGTAGTTCGTTCATCGCACGTGCTCTCCATAGTTGTAGTTTTAAGCGCTTCCCTTTGTAAGATATCAATGATTGCTCTAGCTGATTCCAATTCTTCAAACACTTTTTTAAACTGAGATTCGTATGCACTGCAAGTCTTACAGGTATACTCACTTATTTTATCTTTTATTGGGGTTAATATTTGGAGCGAACTATCTTCAGTCACTACACTTTCCGCCATATTGGCTGGTAACAAGCGTTTTAACGATGTTATGCCAAAACTATCTTTAGTATCACTTCTGTAGTCTTGTAATTTCCTGCAACTAACTAAAAAATAAAAATCGGTTACCTTTTCAAACAAAAACCCTGCATTTTATAAAATCCTAGGGTCTTTACAAAAACCCGCAATTGTTCCGTATCCTTGCATTACGTCTAAATGTTCCGATGTTTTAAAATAAATCAAAGTGGTTTTAAAAGTAAACATATTACCGATCTAATTACTTTAGTAACAAAAAATATTAACTAAAAGCCATCGTTGTATAAGTGCTACAGTGAAATTGTCTCTGTACATGCTATTTGAGGCGCAACTCTACTTATTCCAGACTTTAGTATTAACCTGCCCTATGAATAGAAACCCTGAGTTAGTCTTAACTTTCCTATAAAAATCTCTTACCCTGTCTAAATTAAACTTAGACCTTAAGGTCGTCACCCTATATTGCATGCATTTAGCCATATAATATGCCTACTGTATGCCACGTCTCTCTTAAAATCGTAGTAATTATTTTCACAGGCTTTAAATTAATGTAAAATATGCAAACGTATAAATTCCAGCACAGCAAAATGTAACAAACTAAAATTAAATCATATTGCCATATAATAACTAATAAATGCTGCAAATTAAACGCAGCATCATTAGACCGCAAACAAAAACACGTTGCGTTTTTAACCTTTATCCGACGGCGCGCCATATATGTTGCGGCCCTTTAAACTGCCCACCGCACGAACGCACCGTATGTGTTGCGCTGCGGCCATTTAAATCGTTGCGCATGTTTGACAAACGTTTATAAATTATGAACCGAAGGTTATGAAATAATCTGCACTGTGTTGGGAATAAATCAGAGATATTTCAGTTCAAACAGATTCAGTAGAAAGTTTTAGTGTCTACATGCAGGAAGTTACTTTAAAAGTTCTATAATTTTCAATTTATTTTACTTACGTTTCTGTTTCGGGCCCGATGTATAAGCAGGAAATTTCAGCTTCAAGATTTGTGGAGTTGTGCCCTGGCGTGATGGTGTCAGAAAAATCATCGTATTTCACACACAAACACATCACACCTAAACACTTCAATAACTTTTTTCTTCTCGCCACTCGCAGTTCACACGCCACGTTTTAGCTGCGTCCCTCTCACGAACAAGACTGACCAAACTTTGTTGAGTGCTGTTCCACTCTACCGACTTGCGCCATCATTTCCAGTATATCTCTCACGAGGAAGAATCGAGAGTCTACATATTTTCTTAGTCCGTCAAGGAAAGAGTAACTAGAACAGAAATATTTCAGCGCGTCTCTTAAAAATGCATAAAAATTCTATTGCCTAAATAGAAACGTATTTTTAAAAATTTAAATTTCTTTTCCTTACATTTCCAGCTGAGGCCTCAATTTTAAGTAGGGAGATTCAGTTGAACGGCCTGAAATGTTTCAGCGATATGCCTAGTTGTGGTAGTCCTGAAAGTATGTGTTATTACAACACAGACCTACATTACACCTTTCGCATATCATTGAAACATTTCTGTTGACACCCTTTTCCGCACACATACGACATCTCGTGACAGACGGAATAGGCCAATGTTTCCTGACACGTTCTTCAAATCTGGGGAGTTGGGCTGCAGCAGGCGGTCTTTCTACTGGCCTTTGCACATTCCGTTCATGCCCATCCTGTGCCAATAAATTCCACATTAGGGTGTTCCGAAAATCCCTATGCGAAATGTTCTTTCCCCTAATGAGGAAAAAAGAATACAACTATTCAGAATGGTCAGGTCAAACAGATGGAAGAAGAGTTTCTTTGTCCACTTCCATGTGCGACGGTTAATAGAATAGGAGTTTGCCATTCTATCTCCCTTATCTAAATAGCCCATGTGGGGGTTATAATCCGCCACAATTTGCGGCTTTATGGCCTTCCCATTAGTATCGCAGAAATTACCGTCTGTTGGTGCGTTATGTGTGTTTGTCAAAATACGTACGACGCGTTTGTCCCTCCGTGGTATTGTCAAGTCACCCCTAGTCCGTACCTGAAGGTCATCCCATTTGAGTGGCGTTCTCTTGGGGTTTATGTCCTGTGACATGCCCTTCCTGTTGGGTCTGACAGTGCCACAACAGTAAATTTGCTTCGTGGCCAAGTCATCGAATAAGTCGGGGGACGAGAAGTAATTGTCTGTACATTTTGTGGCCATGTCCTTGTATTTTCTTTGTCAATTCTGACACTCGCGTGGGTTGCAGTCAGGTTTTGCGTAGTACGCTGTCTGTATCTGCCCAAATAAACTGTCAAATCATAAGTGTATCCAGTCTCGTCACACAGTTTGTAAATTTTGATCCCAAAACGTTTGTGTTTACTGGGGATGTACTGTCGGAAAATGACACGTCCTTTGAAATTAACAATAACTTTATCTACGGCCAGATGTTCAGAAGGGCTGTAAAATTTTGAAAATTTCTCCATATTTTAACGTGGTGGTGGGCGGTAATTTAAAATCGGATGGGTAATTCAAAGGTTTGAAAATGGCGCTAATTTATAAACGTTTACGTTAAAATGACCGAATATATAGTACTGCCCTCCAGACGTGTTGCGACCTGTTTGTCTTCTTAATGGAGTTTAAAATGTCACCTGATTGTTTTCTTGAGCATCCCCTTAAATGATTTTTCCTAGAACCGTTATCTGATTTTATCTAACTTGCATTCCAACTGGCGCCAACACGTATAAAAGTAGTAAACAAACCATTAGGCTCATGACTGGCCTTGGGGTCAACAAACAATTCCATTTAAGCTAATGTGTTTTGGCCTGAGGGTTCAGCAGACTTATAAGTAGGATGTTATCTCTCTAAAATGAATTTTAATGGACTTGCCCTGGGGGATATGAAACATAGTGTACCTACGTTCGCGGGATACAACTCGTCACTCTGTTGCTAACTAGTTCTCCAACCATGTGTACGAACTTTAACTCAACATGCGAACTTGTATAGTGCCTCCCCTACCGTCGCCACCACGAAACCTAGGAAATTTAAACTTTAATAATGAGGTTGATCGGCGTAAAACATTTAATTATTGGCGTGTGTCATTCATGGATTAAATCAACTGGCAGTTGCTGGATTTTTCACAAACCGGGGTGATGTGGTTCGTTGTGCGTGTTGTGGAGTGCAAGTCGGACAGTGGGAAGGAGATGATGCATTTAAGGACCATCAGCGTTGGAGTCCATCTTGCGCATTTGTTAATGGGTTATTTGTAGGAAACATTCCTGCTCCGCCTAAGACATCTCAACAACCTAGCAGTAGCAATTCAGTGTGCGGGCCTTTTATGGACTATACACCAAAAATCTGTGGTCCAGAGCATTGTAAGTATATATTTACTTTTATTTACTTCCTCCTATATAAATTATAGTAGTACATTAATATGTATTGTCTTACAACCATAAAATTCAGACGGCACAATAGAATTCTGTGGGCTGGTCCTATTGTAGTGACCCAGGAGTTGTGGACCCACCGATGCCACCAATTGTAGTGCCTGGGTAGGAGTGGGAACGCTCGCCGCCTATCCTGACAGGCACTGGGGTTAACCCTACGGGTCAAAGGAATGGTAGTACGTTGCTGCCACCAGCCAAGCGAACCTGGCGAGAATCGAACCGTAGAACATAGGAAGGGTAGTGCAAACACAACGACAGATCGTAGCAGTAAATATATAATCTATATAAGGTGACTAGAAATGAATATATACAATTCTAACAAATTAGAACTGGTGAGACAGTTTCACACCTCTGTATAGTCTCGCCGTAAGGGGGGTGTTGAATTTAGAAAAGTAATTTATTCGTGTAAGTTAAACTCGTGGACCTGGCAGATGTCTCAGCCTGACTTACCTCCGAACACAGCAAGACCAATGAAGAGTACGTTCATCGTCGTGCTGTCTGCTGGCGTAACTTGGTTGAGCGCTGCCGTCGGATTTACGGTGAACCAAGATACAAAGAATGGCACCAAAGCCTGAGTCACGATGTAGCCTATACTGGTGGTCTTAGGCCTCAAGGATGGTTCAGGTCGGAATGAATTTCGAGTAATTACTCCCAGAATATGTAGGAGAAAATGCTGAGACATGCATTCTTCGAGTGTCATCATCATATATCTCATGGAGTTGGGCCACTTGTTGACCCGTTCCGGTCTCACGTATCCAGAAGTCTCTTCAAAGGTCCGCCATGATTCCTTATGCCAGTTGGGGAATATAACCCAAATAACCTTGGTTGTAGCCCCGCTGTGGAACAACCTTGGAGGTGTGACAGATCGTCAGACGTGCTGATTCGACATGTTACCACATGGTCTCAAATATGTGAAGGTTGAAAGCTAATACATGAAATGATGCATGCTTTTGCATGTTCGTTACACTATGTACCCGTGTTATTCATCATAACACGCCCGAATGCAGTCTTTTGCAAGTTGGCCTACCGCTTCTAAACAAAACCTAAAGATTTAAGTGGCCCTGGTTTCTTTCATAAGGTGAGTTACATTATAATTAGAAGATGGTTTATTACAAATAACTATTTTCTACACAACCAAGGTAAATGGTTTTGTTACAGGGAAACTTGATTTTACTACGTGCTTTCATTGTGGAATCACCTTACAGGACTGCAAAGAAACACTATTGGGAAAACATGCAAAATGGAGTCCTGAGTGCATTTTCGTCATCGTAAAAGGAATACAATTTGTTTCAGATCACGCTAAAACTACAGGTGTTTTGTGAGTGCTTGGTTCGTGAAGTAATGTAGCCCGTCAGTCTCTGAGTGTGTGTGCATGTTATAACCTGCTTACCCTCGGGGGTCCGCTTACACGGTCTACCAACAATAATCCTCAGTGCGCTCGGTGAAAGTGCATGTTCTAACATGTCTCAGTGTTGTTTGTAGTGTCCAGTGCTACGCATAATCATTTTTTTAGATTTCGCCGATGTTTCATTTCTACCAAACTCAAGCATTAGGCAACTGTGTGAGGACTTGAATACCATCATGGGGCAGCCCATTTGGCACGATACATTTCAAGTTCAGAATACAAAGTGGTTATGGCTGGTAAATTATATTGTTACGACCATAAACAGTGATAATGTACTCTGTGGTTCATGTGGACTCCACCCAAATTATGTATCCGGAATCCTAACTCAGTAAAACAAATTAATTTCTATGTGCTGTGTAATAAACATACATTACGTACAATATATTGAAAAATGTATTGCAGGAAAAGAGTGCACTTTTAAGTTACTTTCAAAATACGATTTTACGTCGGGTAAAAATATAATTTTCTGCTGTGATCTGGCTGTGACACAGTTGAAATATACTTTGAAGCAAGACTAATACACAGACAGCTCCCGTCCGAACTAATATCTGCCCAAAGTGTGTTAAGAAAAATGCGTTTATCTTTTCTAGCTTACGGCGTTGTATCAAGAAACGTTGGACATATCACAAATGACGTGTCAACATCAAGACATGAGTGCAAATTTGATGTGTCTGCTTTGGATTTAGATAGACTTAGACGTTTAGATTACTGTAAATTGTACAGCAGGTCCTGTTCGAAACATCTACCTAAAAATAACTTATTTCGCACCAAAATACTGTTTTGCAGCAAACGGTCTCACAATTGGTTATGGAAATATCAGTGCCAACGTAGATTATATGTTAAAACCGGTCCTGCAAGTTCAAAATCGCTTTGTGTTAAGTTAGGCAGTTTACCCAGCAGTCACGATAAACAACTGTGAATGTCAAAACCAATTATGTGTACAGTAAAGACCGCAGCAACTTCATTTGTGTAAGTGCACAAGCAAAATAAATTTAAATTTTCTGTATTTGTAAAATGTAAAATTGTGTCTATTTTCCCTTATTACCTGGAATAGGTTCCTTAAAAAAGATGGTTAAAGCAGCAGGATTCGAAACTAAAATCTTTTAATTATGAGTCTGACATGTTACCGCTTCAGCCACCTCCTTCTAGTGTCGTATAAATTGGTAGACATTGTAACATGACCGCCTTATTAAAATAGCAAATGTTTAAGTTAGGTTAGCATTAATTTAAATAAAGCGCTTCTCCGCCATATTGTAAAATTGTGGTCTTATACAAATAGTAAATGTTTAAGTTAAGTCAGCATTAATTTAAATAATGCGCGTGTCCGCCATATTGTTAATTGGCAGCCTTATTCGAATAGTAAATGTTTGTTATGTTAGCATTGATTTAAATAGCGCGCGTGTCCGCCATATTGTAACATGGCCGCCTTATTCAAATAACAAGTTAAAGTTAGGTTTAAAATTACCGCTCTAGCAGCCATATTGCTTCAAATTCAAAATGGCGCCTTTGTTTACATCGTGATCACAACAAAGTTTCAAAATAATAAGTTAAAATTACCGCTCTAGCCGCCATATTGCCACAAATTCAAAATAACGGCTTTGTTTACATCAAGTAACCCTAACAAGTTAAAGTTAGGTTAAGCAAAAAGGTCATTAACTCCGCCATGTTTTGTTAACATCACGTGACAATAACAAAGTTTTAAAATAATAACAAATTAAAGTTAGGTTTAGTCCGGCTCCAGATTGTCTGCCATCTTTTGTTTACATCATGTTACCGCCTGGGGGAAGGGAGGCCGGGGAGGGGAAGGTTAGGTTTCAAAATAAGAACAGGTTAAAGTTAGGCTTAGCCTGGCGCCATACTCTCTGCCGTCCTTTGTTTACATCATGTGATCGCCTGGGGCGGGGATGGGAGGGTTAGGTTTCAAAATAATAACAAGTTAAAATTAGGTTTAGCCCGGCGCCAAGCTGTCTGGGCCATTTTTACATCACGTGACCTGGGTGCTGGGGAGCGAGGGAAGATTAGATTTGTTTACATTGACGTCACAAGGTCAATGACCCTGCCCACGTGATATGCTTAATACTTGTAACTCCATAACAATTAATTTTTCTAATTTCAGTTAAAATTGTATAAGTAGTATACATATGTGTTAAAACTGGTAATTATTAAAATCTTAGAATTTAAAATTGTTTAGTCTGTGGGGAGTGACGCTTGATGTAGTGATGTGGTGAGTTATGCAGCGTGTAGGAGATGTGTAGACGGTGGGGTATATTATTTACTTTTATCGTATCATTAAAAGGTATACATTATTGAAGAAATCAGAAGTGTTATGTGTAAGTGTTTTCGGTTTAACAAATAACAGGTTCGGGTCAGGAAAGATAAAACAATCGTACTCTTGTAAAATGCAGAATGCCGCCATCTTGTCAGACCAGCTTGAAGCTAATTTGGAAATTGAAACGTAAGTGTTTGCTGGCGTGTCAAGGCATGGCAAATTAAAAATGGATTTAATTTCTTCTTTCGCATTATTTGTAAATTGAGTTTTACGCAAATTACCTAGTGGAGACCAGGTAAGAATAAATGGTGTGGGCGTGGTGTGCCATCTGGCGACCTCATTCCTTGTTACATTTGTGATGACTTGTTTCATCAGCAACACATTTTTGTTCACAAAATTATTTTTGGATACATAGTTTGCATTTATGTTTTAAATGTTTTTCTTGTGTAAAGTTTAGAAGTTAACTTTACATTTATTATACGTGAGCATTCCACTAGTTTCCGCAAATGGGCTTGTTTTCAAGTCTAAATTTTATGGTAAATTTTACAGCAGAAAAATTTGAAGCCATGAAGGAATTGCGCTCGTAGATTTAAATTCTGGAAATTCCTGCTGCCGTTTAGTTCAGAATCTCTGTCTTCCCGGGTGTCACATAAAAATGTAAAGATCAAAATATACGGAATTTTAATCATGCCTGTTCTTGTACATGGGTATGAATCTTGGTTTCTCATATTGAGTGAGATACATCGGCTAAGTATTTTCGAGAGTAGGGCCCTGATAAAAGCATGTTAACCTAGGTGAAGGGAAGGAACAGGGGGCTTGAAAAAATTATTCTTATCAAACCAAAGGGAATGAGACTAATGGCATGTACCACGTGTGTGAGAGTGGAACAATACACAAAGCCTTTTTTGTGAAATGTGAAGTAAGCGACGACTTGGAACACCTAAACACAGTAGAATAATAATAAAATTGGTCTTAAAGAAAGATTTTGGGTAGGCGTGCACTGGATTCAACTGACTCAAGGTTATAACAAGGAGGGAGACTTGCAAACAATGCAATGAAATTTCGAGTTCCATAATGTAGGGGCATTTTTTGAATATTTGAAGAAATCCTCAAGAAGCATCCTGCCTCAAGGACTTAGTAAGTTATGACTACAAAAGCACCGCACTCTGGAACGCCATATTGAGTCAGATCAGTACAGTGTACAACGTGTCTCTCTTAAAGAAAATACTCTTTAAATCTGTTTAATTAGAAATCATAACGTGTAAACTGTTTTTCTTCCTCGAAAGAACAAAATTTTCACATTTTACACAGTAGAGATGCCATGTAATTATCTACGATCCAACACAGAAATCTCCAGTAACTTTGCGGTTCAAATTTTTGCTGAATTTGTTCCATGATTCCTGACCATTGAAATTTTCGTAAAAGAATGTTTTCATAACGTCTCGGTGTGATGGACGGTGCAGTAGAAGAACTGGTAATCATATCTGAACCTCTGGGGAAGATATCACCCAAACAATAATTGGTGTGTAATACAGATTATAAAGCTCCTCGTTATGTAGTCTTCTCCACTCCGAACTATTTTAATGCAGTATTTTAAACGTCTTACTTTATCACAATTATTGGATATAACAATTTTTAAACCACTAATTCCGACTGATCGCTTACGATTTTTTGTGCAGTTGGTATTCCTAACTTACATATGCATGGTGTGAAGTAGCATTATGCTACTTACATAATACCTTCTTTGGTATCTTTATTGTAGAAAGACATTTTGTTTGTGCCACAAATTTTATCTGGACAAAGAAAATATTTACCAGTAAAATAAAAAAAAACCTACACCAATTTACGTAAAAAATGCAGTGAAACTACTGAAAGAAATGTTTGAAACAACTGCAGATATTTTGCTCATTATGGTTTAAAGAATTACAAACTGAAATTAGAGCCAAAACATTCATCAATATAGTGAGTATTGAAAACTAAATTTTTAAACCTCTGATATATTTCACACCTGCTCCTAAAAATTAAAATGAAAGTCGCAACTGTAAATATCCCTGTCAGATTTTAACTAAAATCCCAGAATATTGCTTTGTATGTTTACCTATGTGGGAGTAAAAATAAATTAAAACAATTTTTACGTATGACTCCACACTGTGTTTTGTAATTCAATTATTAATAAGGATAATTCCATCAAAACAACTATGTTTTTGTAATAAAAACAACAACTGTCATCACAACTGCTCGCTACATTTGAAATGACCTTAATATTAATGAGAAAAATTACACCAAATGGTTTTATAATTTTACCATTTTTAAATGACATAAAATACTAGGTTCTTTAACCCTTATCCTGCTAATGCAGAGAATATGGTGAGCTCCTAACAATGCCAGCAGATTACAGTGGGATTTAACTCAGCGTTTAAAGGGTTGAACAGAAAATTATTTCACAGTAAAACAGTTACTTGATTAACAGATGGTTATAATTTACATAATTTCAAGCCATTTTGATGGAATTTTATACAGGTTTACACTTCACAAAGGATCCTGTAAGGAAGCAATATCTTTCCAAAAATACACACACACACTGTCTCTTTTTATGTATTTTGTCTTGCTTTCTCCTGATGAAGACCTTCTAGATCGAAACATGTACTGAGTTAATGTAAAAAAAGACATTGTTTGTATATTGCAAAGATGGTTATGTTGACAAAATTACCCTTTATTAAGAATCAAATTAAATCAACTTACATCTTTAGAGAAATAGAATAATTCATATTGTTGTATGTACATGACTTCAATACAAGTTCCTCTTTCATATTGGGTTTGTACAGGTTTGTGCTGATCATCTGGGACATAATGCCAAGGAGTGGACAAATGAAAAAGCTGGCTTTCCTGTACCTGTTGCGCCAGTGTTGGAAGGTAATATCCTCATGCACTGATGGTATGATTTATATAGGTAAAACACAGTTCATCTCCAATAGTATTACAGCAGTAAACTAACTTAAATGGCAATGTACTTCACATACTGAGTTGCATATGTTCAGTAATGATAAAGGTAGTCCGTTTATGCCAAGAAGGCATACTGTAGTATTGGAGGTACAGCTCCACTCATTCTCATCCTCCATTCTAAATGGAAGGGAATGGTAAGCTTTGCACATCAGTCAGTTTACCTAAGGGAAATAACCTGCAGTAGCCATCAGACAGGATGTGGGGTGCGCCCGAGACCCAGGCTAGATGCTTTCGAATACAGACATATCTCCTGCTGCTGACAGGGAACTAGGTTGTCCAACCTGTAGCCCAGTTACTACACTCAGTTTGCTATTGTATTCCAAATGATTTAAACAAAGTGAAGGATGGTGAAATGGACATAGAAAAGATCTGCCTTGGTTGCGTATCTTCAAACATAGAAATTTTAGGACAGCACGTATATTTCAAAGGATCATTGTGCAAGGACTGTATGGTAAGAGACATCCTAGTTATTCTGCATGGATGCATCCTAACCTCATTCTATGATATTTTTATAAAGGTGTGATAAACCAGATTTTCCACGTAATCCAGGAATGTTATTCTTTATACAATCAAACAGTCGCTGCACCTTAATCAAGGTCGAAAAATGAACAAAATATTTACATGTCAGTTATAACTTATTTTTTTATAAAAGGCAAGTTATAGTTAAGTGTGTTAAAATACAGGCCTGTAGCCAGTGGGGGGGGGGGGC
>Ga0268261_10003810_pt1 | contig 11160 bp, 12 predicted proteins | sample TergutNc150P1_FD_190353 | JGI IMG/M metagenome (GOLD analysis project Ga0268261, IMG submission 190353) | Nasutitermes corniger P1 segment gut microbial community from laboratory colony in Florida, USA - Nc150 P1 (SPAdes) (version 2) | ecosystem: Host-associated > Arthropoda: Insects >...
TGAGATCTTGGGTTCGAATCCCACCGGGGGCATGGATATTTGTCTGTTGTGAGTGTCGTGTGTTGTCAGGTAGAGGTCTCTGCGACGGGCTGATCACTCGTCCAGAGGAGTCCTACCGACTGTGCTGCGTCGTTGTGTGTGATCTAGAAACATCAAGAATAGGTGTTCCATATATATTTGACATTAGTAGCCTAAGGGTTAATGCTATTAATCACAGAAGCGATTTAGGATACATGTAATGTTTACATTTGCATTTAGTGTGAATGTAGATGGTATCTCTAGAAAACACTTCTCCTTCACACATATTTGCAAACAGAGTATCTCTGAATTTAATGCCCTTAGCAATTGACACGGTTACTTTGTGATCTTGAATAGTATATAAATGATTAAATATTTGGTTTCTTTAAGGTAGAGTTTTGTTGTCAGACTTTGAAAATTCCTAAGCTATAATACATAAGAATGAATGTATGGAAATGTATTTTACTCACAAAAGCGAGGTTTAGCAACAACTGACTTAGATGCATCACTGGGTTCACTAGGCCCTGCTTTGTTAACTGCAATAACGCGGAATTCATACTCATGTCCTTCTTTGACATTGGTCACTTTTCCTGCAGTTCTATAATGAACAAACAATTGGACAGGCAATTAATAATGTACATTACAAGAAAGTGTACAACAATTTTATCATGTTCACAGACATGTAACTTACATTTTTGTCCATTCTACATGGACGCAAGCACTGTTCCATGTTAACACTTCAAACTGTCTCAGTTAATTAAAATACATATCACATTTATCATAGTGACATAGGCAATTAAAAATGTAAATCACGAAATTTATACAGTTTCATAGTATTACAAAAGATATTACAAAACTCTATTACATACACAGCAAGTGATTAGTTTTAACTAAGATGGACTGCAGAACCTGTTCTCAACATGATCTCAGTCAGTATTTATAGCAACAAGAAACATTACCTGCTACCAGGCACAGTTGCAGCATCCACCCAAGCTCGACCCTCTTTGTCACGCATTTGAATGATGTATTTTTCAATTGGTGCTCCACCATCATCCTTTGGAGCGGCCCATTCCAAGTCAACAAAGTCTTTGTCCCAGTTCTTTGGTTCTGGTCTTCCAGGTTTGCTTGGTTCATCTGGAAGATAAATACGTATGTGTCCATTAAAGTTATGACAGTGTGGCAATATTTTTGTTTTATTACAGTGTACAATAACATTTGTTTTGTGAAAGCATTTACGTGTTTCTTTTAAGAATGTTTTTCACAGCCATATACACATAAAAATATTCACAAAAATCACAAAGTTCAGTACACATTTGCAATTTGCAATTGGTCGACAGTGAAAATCAACCTTCTTATGTATACAGATGAATTTTGTCACGTTAAGGCACAGGTGTCTTCAAATTTCTCACAAAAGAAGGGAATGGACCAGATGTGATTCACTAACAGATGCTGGTTATGCATGATGACAACAAAATTCCCAAATACCAAGTTAGAAATGTTTTAAGTAATGTAAGTGGAACAGAAGGTCTACAAAGATAACATCCACCCTCGAAGGCCAGCAACAGCAACTACTCTGAAAATGGGCCATAAAACTGCAGACCTGGCCATGCACAACAAGTAATGGAGAGTGCTTGCAAAGGCAATGTTTCTGTACTGCCTGTTTATGCCATCCTCCATGATCACATTGTTGGGTTCAGAACCTGATTTGACATCAGATACTGGGAAGGAGCCTACTGTCTGAGAACTTTGGACTACTGGGGTGTGATATCAAACTTGGACTCTCTCATATTAAGGAAGAACATACGCTTAGGGTGTTGGAGAAGAGGGTGCTGGGGAAAATATTTGAACCTAGAAAGAAAAAGTAACAGCAGGCTGGAGAAAATGACACATAATTCATGACTTCATAATTTGTACTCCCCACCAAATATTATTAGGATGATCAAGTCAAGGAGGATTAGATAAACAGGAAAGATGTAAAGATCCTGACATAAGTGAGAGATATTAAAATGAACCTTAAAAAATAGGATGTAGTGGTGTGGATTGGGTTTATCTGGCTCTCAGGACAGGAGCCAATGGTGGGATTTTGTGAACATGGTAATGAATCCTCAGGTTCCATACAATGTGGAGAATTTATTGGCTAGCTGAGCAACCATTAGCTTCTCAAGACGGTTTCTGTTGCATGTAGTTAGTTGCCTGGTAATACAGAGCTATTCTCAGTTACTGGCCACCAATGAAGCAGGAACTTGTTAAGACAGGCACTGAGAACAGATCTAGTCCAAGAATAGTAACAGGAAAATAGCTGTTGAAATACTAAAAACTAGCTAGGCTCTCAAATAAAACTTGGACCAAACCAGAAATTAAAATCCATATAAAGAGTACAGAATACATGTATTTAAAATTCTCAACACTACTAACACCATCTGTTGATAAAACTGTGAATCTTCATGGGTTCATGGAAGTTTATAAACCAAGAAATATATATGTATCAGTTAGTCAATGTAGATCATAATGGCACAGCATAACATCTCACCAGAAGTGACTGTGAAGGGGTTTAAGAAGCATTATATACATATCCAGTGCAGTGGATGGGACTGATGAGGGTAGGCTGCAGAGTGGCAGTACGAGGAGTGAGTGTGAAGAAGATGAAGGCACTGACTGTGAAGATGGAGACAGAGACACTGATTGGTAAAGGTAAATAGAATTGGACATGCTTCATGATTAAGTGTATGAAATTAATAGTAGAATATTTTTTCTAAGCAGATGTTTCATTTTTGAGGGGGGCATCTTAGATTAAAGTCATCTTGCACCCGGGTAAATATGGTACTTGTTCTACTTCAGTTACAACATTGCAATACAGATCATATTTGTATATCGAGTGTCCATCATACAAAGCCCCTCCAAAAAAACTTAGATATGTTTTTACATTAAATAATGTATAAGTACTGCAATTACCAAATGGATTTTTCGCAATGATGGGCTTGTCAAGTTCCAGTTCTTCCGATTCACCCTCTTTGTTGACAGCCTTGACACGGAATTTGTAAGGCTTTCCCTCCTGCAGGCCTCCAATGTTGGCCTCTGGCTCTGTGGACTTGCCACAAGGTATCCACTGGCCTGTGAGAGGATCCAGTTTTTCAATTTCATAATACTCTATGGGTAAACCGCCATCATCATCAGGTTTCTTCCACTTCAGTTTGCAGCCATTCTTTGTAACATCAGTTGCTTCCAAGGGGCCTTTGGGTTTTCCTGGCCTACCTGCAAACAGAAAAAATGGTGGACTCACATTACAAGTGGAAGTTAAATAATTTATAAAATGTTACTATTCACAACTAAGTTTGGATTTATTATCAGTCAAGAATGGCATTCAATTTAAAACACTTCTGATAAATGCATGAATGAACTCGTGTCAACAGTCAGTGAGAAGAATATATGGAATCCAGGGATTATATAGTAATATCGATAAAAAATCTTCAATATGTATGAATGAATTAATATGGTACTGCTAAACAGAGTAATGTGTCTAAAACCCAGACATAAACTTTTTTGTAGCCTGGGGACAGGGACGAATCATATACCTGAAACTTAGTGTTTTTAATTAATTAATTTATTATTATTAATTTTAAAACACCAGATGGTGGATATCTACAAAGCTCATGATCCTTAATATGACACACAAGCAGCAGAATCAGAATTACAGTAACAGTGATTACTTTGTTGTAGCAATCATAAAGGCGAAAAAATGTGCCAGAGCCTGGAAGTGAATAAGAGCTAAGTACCATTACTACAACAATGGTACATGGCTTAAATATCCTCAGCATTATGGGTTCCAGGAGTGTGAGGCTCCCAGATTTCAAGACAATTGGCACATGAAGGTGGTAAGGTTGTCAGCCCTACGCACCAGCCGCCTTTACCCCCAGGAAACATTCCTGCTACTCATTTCTGTTAGAGGCTGAGTCGACCCCAGGACCATAGTGCGGCCAGAAGGATTATGTCAATGAAAAAATCCAATGACACCATCGGGAATTGAACCCACAACCTTCTGGTTTGTAGCGCAGTGCCTCAACCAACTGCGCCACCGCGTGCCCCTCTAATTGTTTATATTATTATTAATAATTGCATAATTTAATAAAAGTGTACAATAACACTGTAATACATTTACAGCAGCTTTTTTACAATGTCCTTATACTTACCAAGAACAGTAATGTCAAAGTCAGCTCTGTCTTCACCAACAGAGTTCTTGGCTATGATTGTGTATTTCCCACTGTGTAGCCTCTTCGCTCTCAAAATGAAGAATTTTGTATTGTAATCTACATTGTCAATGCGGATAAGGTCATCTGATTTCAGTTCCTGCAATGGCATAAACATATTTTCCAAAACATCGGATTTAAATAAATACTTGAAACTCAATGGTAGAAAAATGAATGAAATATGGCGAAATGACCTGTGTGTGCAAGCAGCAATCCATGAAAGGGTATAATGAAATTGGAGGTAAAGTTCAGGCATTTAACTGCCCCACTGTGCAGACAAAATGTCTTTCTGTGGAGCCCCATACTGTGCCTGAACATGTGATGTGCAATTCATGATTGTTTTCATAGCAGTCAGTAAGTAATGCACTTCTGTTACCAGTAACAAAGACAAAATGATGGAGTTTCATGCACTATCTGTTGTTTCTCCACACAGTCATTAAACTGTACGAGAGAATGGCACATGTGGCTCTATGTGTTCTGTCATAAAAATTAAGCTCACCTTTCCTTCAAACAACCAAGTAACTTGTGGAGGAGGTTCTCCTGTGATGTTGACATCAAGTGTGAGCGTGAGGCCAACTTTTACAACCAGATTCTGCAAGTTTGTGCGGTCAATAGTTGGTTTTACTGGAAAAAAAATTACATCTACTTATTTTAGCCCAGTGTGAACTACAATATACAACATACAATATACATGAACACCTGCAGTGAAGCAGTTCAATAACCCCTACAGCAGTCCTTAGTTCATGAGCTCAATTTGCTCTCTGAGAACTCCCCATAATGCAAAAACTTATCATACACAAAGATTACTTCCCATTACTTGCTATGTCACAAATTGAAATGGTTCCACAGGTAAGAAACTTCTTTTGAGACACACAAAGTACAACTTCATGTAACAGAAAACAGTACTTAAGTCTTTAAAAATTAACTTTAATAGACAATGACTATATTCAAATAACATTCTTTGTCATTAACATATGCATAAGCAATATTTACATAGTTAAAGCTGTACATGAAATGCATAACATTAGGTAATATTCTGGATATAAATAAATAGAAATACATAAAACTTCCTTCTGATTTAATCAATGCCAAATGGTCAACACTGAAAATGGCAAACTTCACTACAAAGCAACATGAAAAATGCTGCTGCTTCTGTGCAGACCACTCAGAAATTCTGTACATTCCGTGAATATGAGAAAGACACCAGGAAAAATAAGAAAATGATAATCAGGAGCAGACAGTATAACCTGAAACTCCAACATAAACCACATGAATTTTTATTTCCTTATCATACTCTTTGGAGTATATAACTTACAGTATCTTGCTTTAGCGATATGTGGATTTGTCTCTTCACTGGGATCACCAGGACCAGCTTTGTTCACGGCCCTTACTCGGAACTGGTATTGATTTCCTTCTTCAAGTTTTGGAACAGTGCCTTGACAGGTGTTTCCATGAATTTCAGCAGCCTTTACAAAGGATCCTCCATACTTGTCCAGCATCTCAATAACATAGCCTGCAACATGACATGGGTTATGTTTAGTATGTTATACTTCCAGGATTTTTAACTGCATTTGGTTTAGAAATCGTATAAGCACAGAACAAACTAGATTTGAACATGGAAACGAAAGTACACAGAGTAATAATTACTATTTTTAAATACTTTAAGTAAACAACAGAGTTTGTTTTTGAATACAGTACAAACTCAATAATTCAACATCATAACATTGCAAACCCAGTGTATTTTAAAGAAATGTCACCCTACAAACCAATGGCACCTACACACTGTAATCACTTAGCAGGGAATGTGTTTGGGCCATCAGTCAACAGACCTCTCACATGTAGGACCACACTCAATTCCACGCCAGTACACTTGAGATCTATAGTGGCCCTGGGAGAGGTTTTCCCAATAAGTCCTTCACTTTTCCAATTAGCACAATTCCACCAATGTTCCATTCATCAGTCACCAATTGTACATAATTTAGCAGCTTAAGAAGCTGTTAAACAACACGCTTAAGAATAAGTATTAATAGGAAAGGTTAAGTCCAAAACAGTCAGAAATCTGTTAAAACGCTTTGAACAAAAAAGTCTTGAGGCATGCAACCTTATGGCATGTGGACAATCTACAAGGTGAAGGAACTGAGGTTGTAATGGATCGCACATCACTGTGTGGCTGTATGAATTTGATTTGGACAGTTCTGTGGGTGAAATTGACACAAATTTTTGTGGTCACTTCACAGTGCTTAAAGGGATATTTTCTGCCCTGTACAGAGCACGATCACAATGATTACTAGCATACCTATTATATCATAACTTCTACTACATGCATGAATTTGCCTCAAATAAATTTTTCGTTTCTTTAAAAACATGTATGCGAGAATGGCAAAGCTTCTGAGAGATAATTACTTTCTGTTCTGTCAATGGATATTTACAATTTCCATGCACAAAAAGTACTGAAGAGCAAGCTTTCATCTGCCAACTTTAAATACAGGAAATTACAGTTTTATAACAACTGTAAAATCATACATGAAATAATAGTCTAGTAGTGCAAATTTCAATATAAAATTACAAAATAGTAACATATTTCCAGAATTGCCATTTAACAAAGTTCTGCTATGTAACAAGTGCAATTTGTTCATTTTTTCCAAAAATGTCTTAAGAAGGCTTCACTATAGTCTGGACCACTGCAATATGAATGGACAGCACACACACACACACACATTTTTGAAAAATGTTGTTGCACTTCAGTACTTTTAATCCTATGCCCTTCCAAGCATAAAGCTTGCCCCTCACAAGGAACATGAAGTAATTAGAAGGTTTAACTGTTGTTGTCTGGAACAAATTTAAAACAACAGACAAATCACCTGTTATTGGTGCACCACCATCCCGAATTGGTGGCTCCCACTTCAGCTTAACCATTGTCTCATCCCAGTCCACAATTTCTGGCAGTCCAGGAGCAGATGGAGGATCTGAAAACAAACATTATAAACTACATAAATAGGATAAAGGATGAAACTGGAGGATACTGAAAATGTGGATACCTGGGAGCTTCATAATTTTCACTCCTCACCAAATATCAGCTGGTGACCAAAGCAAGCATGAGATGCAAATGGCATAGATTACACTTTAAAATTTAATTTAGTCATACTTCAGCCTGAAAAATTTTATAGGATGCAGTCACACATCAAACCTGAGATTTCAGGTTACCTTTCCTTAATGTATAAGCAAATATATGCAACACCTGATGGATTCATAATCAACAAACACATGAATGCCATAATAAAATAGGTCCTGATATAAGAAGTATCTCAAGTTCCTTGTCTAACTTCTATACATGCCATGTACAATTGTCAGTGCTTACAATTTCTTCAGAAAACTATCACTAAGTGAAAGTGTGAGTCAGAATTCTCCAGTTGACTTTATATATGTTAAATATGCTGATGTTTGAACATGTCCAGATCTTTCTTCTGAACAAATTATTTTATCTAATGAGTATGGAGATCACCTCCTTTCATTATGGTTTGCCTTAACTAATTTCACTCGATTAGTCTCTCAGATCATAGACACTTAAAAATGTAGGACTGACAGAAAATGGAAAGAAGGCTGGCAGTGATGAAAAGTATACAAAGAAATCAAAGCCATGTGGAAGAGTTAAATCTAGGTTATGTGAGCCAAAACCAAAAATCTAGGCCTACTGTTTATTTTCTGGGCCCATTACACTTTAGTGATTTAAAATATAAGTACTTTGTCAATACAAGATTTCTTAACACATTCACTCATTTTCTCAGTGTTCACATACTCTGGTCATGGAAGGAGAGTGTAAGTGTTAGTGACTAACACAAGAATTATGTAATGGATTTCCTCAATACTTACCATATGGATTCTTGGCAAGAATGGCAGTATCTGCTGTCAAGGGTTCTGATTCTCCCTCCTCATTAACTGCCTTCACTCTGAATTGGTATTTCTTCATGGGTTCGAGCCCAGTAATTTCCTGTTCAGTCTTGTTAGGATCAACAAAGCCAGCAGGAACCCAGCGACCAGTCGCAGTATCCATCTTCTCCACAACATAGCCAGTAAGTGGAAGACCACCATCATCTTTTGGTTTTTTCCACTTCAACTTACAGCCCTCCTTGTGGACATCTGTCACTTCAAGAGGTCCCTCAGGTTTGTCAGGTTTATCTAAAAACATTAGAATACATCTTCAATGAATACTGCCAATATAATTAGATGACTTGCCAAGTTTTATAAAGTACATACAACAAATGTTGTTAAGATACAACGTAACAATCTTCTATTACAGCATAACACATTATTACCACAAACGTTTAAGTTTAAGTTTTATTATACATTTATTACACATTCTGTTAATCTACACAAGGTTAATCAACCTATAGGATGTAGAATTTGTCTTTATAATACAACATTGAATAACATGTAATAATTACAAAATATGCACATTCTATAAAGAAGAGAGTTATTCAACACAGGAGACATACTTGTATATTAAAAAAATGTTTGGACTAGTTTGAACAACATTAATAAATGTTAACCACATTAATACCAATTACTGTTCCTAACATTTATAACAGAGAAATTTTACACCAAACCACATGGTTCCTAAATTAAGAAACTCGTAACACACAAAATGAACACAAGACCAACCTTAAGAACCAAATTCTAATTCATGGTTTACTGATTTATATAGACAGGTAATAATATATTATACTGTACTACAAGGTTTACTGAAGATCTATAAAAACAAGTACACATATTAAGGTCTTGGGAATAAACATGTAGCCTAAAAGCATAATAAATCATCTGTGTACACATACACATCCATATAACCTACATACAGCACCAGTTGTGTGCAGACTCCACAGTATAAGCCATTCATCAGAAACTAAAATATGTCACTAAAATGCAATATGTTACAATACTGACAGGCATGAACATGGCAAATACTAATTCTTTTTTGTGGAACAGGTGTACAATAAATACACAACAACCATTAACACATGCTAACATTAACTCATCATTGTTACAAAACAAATATCACAACAAGAATCAATGACTATGACATGTTGCTCACCTAGTATTATTACCTCTACAGGAGCTTCATCTGAGCCGGAACTGTTCTCTGCTTTGATTGTATATATGCCTGTGTTTTTTCTTGTTGTTTCAGAAAGTTGAATCTTTGTATTATAATCTTCATTTTCAATCTTTACTGTTGGTCCAGTCTCCAGCGGCTTATTAGCAAAATGCCAAGTGATAGTTGGAGGGGGTTCACCTTTCACATCAACATCAAATTTAACGAGTGCTCCTGCACGTACTGTAACTTTCTGCAGTTTCTCACGGTTAATAATTGGACGCACTGAAAGTAAAACTTTCATTTAACAACTGACAGTCCTGGGAGACTGATGTACACTACAGCACCCATGTTCAGCATTAATGGTTGCAAGACAGTAATAACAATCCTTTAAAAATGCATTACTCTTCTCAATCATTACAATAAAACAAATAAATGACTATTTTAAAATTATGCATCCCATTGTGTATTGTCAGTGGTCAGCTTAATGCCCCCAGTGCTGTATTCATAAATTAGAATTAGGAGGCTCGGCAGAACCCAGAACAAATCTGGACACTTTAATAATGAATTGCTAGGTAATAGGCAGCTGACAAATACTGCCTAAGAACATTTTCAAATTTATGTCAGACACAATGCCATAGAAATATAATTCTAAGGAAATTAATACAAGTGTTTGTTCTAGTTAACTGATATACATGAAACACTTACAGAATCTGGCTTTAGCAATATGTGGTTTAGTAGGTTCACTAGGTTCTGAAGGACCTGCCTTATTCACTGCTCGGACACGGAACTGGTACTGGTTTCCTTCCTTCAATCCAGGTACTCGGGCTTCTAAGGCAGGAGTCTTAACAGAAGAAAGAAAGAAAGAAAGAAGGGAAGAAGAAGAACAAAAAAAAAAGGATTCACTTGATATATTACACTCATAATAAAATGTAATGAAAAAGGTATGAAGATGTGTACAGGATCATCCCTGCACACTCACCACGGCCTACTGGAGGCTGTGACTCTCTGAGAACAAAAGGACAGAAAAAATGAACACTTCAAGTGGCCTCAAAACAGCACTTCGGCCCAATGAAGAAAAAAGAAACTGTTATAATCTGATGATGTTAATACCCTAACAAAAATCCAGAACAATTTCAGGAAGATTCATCTGGCCTATTTTACAACCAAGTTTAATGGCAAACATCAAAGGGAAGCCAAAAACTACAACCCAAAATTGGGTACAAGTACTTCTATAAAATAAAATGATAATTACAAATTTTTAAATACTTGTTTACAAATAATTTACAAGTAACTGATATAATACACATGCACATACACATACCATATTTACCCATGTAATACAAAAATTTTTCCTGATTCATCACGTGCTCGTGTACGTGCATGTGCCTTACAATATTTTCAAACTCCAACCTAATATTATGAACTGTCTATGCACATGCACAGTTTCAGCAGTTACATTAGTACAAGGGGCGGCTGATAAGTAATGCACACAGTGAAATATCTAGAAAAAGAGAACATGTATTTAAACAAACGAAAGTAGGAATTAAAGTACAATATTTTAGCTACAAATTGACGTACTTATTTTTAGACATAGTCACCTTGTCGTTCAATACATTTTTCCCAACGTAAAACAAGTTTACGCATGCCGTCAATGAAGAATTCAGGAGTTCTTTGTTTGATCCACAACGTCACAGCTTGCTTCACTTCATCATCTGAGGTGAAATGAGTCCCCTTGAGATCCCTCTTGAGGTGAGGAAAGAAATGGAAATCGCTTGGCGCCAAGTCAGGGCTGTAGGGCGGATGGGAGAGAAC
>Ga0268261_10003811_pt1 | contig 11158 bp, 7 predicted proteins | sample TergutNc150P1_FD_190353 | JGI IMG/M metagenome (GOLD analysis project Ga0268261, IMG submission 190353) | Nasutitermes corniger P1 segment gut microbial community from laboratory colony in Florida, USA - Nc150 P1 (SPAdes) (version 2) | ecosystem: Host-associated > Arthropoda: Insects > Digestive...
CTCCTGCACCAGCTCGTGGACGTGCTGCATCTGCACCGAAGGTGAAAAAGCAAAGTGCAGCTAAAGTGAAGAAAGCCAAGGCTCCGAAAAAAGCAGCTGTGAAAACTGCAGAGAAGAAACGCGTTGCTCCTGCTAAGGCAAAGAAAGCGCCATCTAAGGCCAAAAAGGTGACTAAGGTCCCCACGAAGAAACCGAAAGCACCACGTCCAAAGACTGCAGCAAAGTCTAAGGCACCGAAGAAGGCAAGCCCAAAGAAGAAGTGAGGAGTTGGGGGTGAACATCTCATTCAGACAAATCGGCCCTTTTCAGGGCCAACATTTTTTAAACGAATGGAGTGAGAACGTTGTGACATGCAATGAGGTGCGTTGCACTGCTAAATAAAGATTATTCCTATTTCGGTTCGTTAACTCCTGTTTTCTGCCCCTGTACACGACGAGCCTCGGTGCGAAGTCGTATTTTTAATCTGTTTTCGTAATGCACGGTAACTTGTATATTCTGCGCGTATGAACCTTATTCGTGTTACCATTTGTTACTCCAGGCAAAGCAAATCGGGCCCGATGTACCTTTCGTTACAACGGCAGTTCAGTCACTAGTTCTCGCGAGCTAACCCACCTTCCAAGTTCAGCTTCCATTATCTGCGTCTGCTTGGTCCGTCTCAATGCCATGTATGACATTCATGTGAGGATTACAGGATCCGATTTATCACAATTGTATCGCTGTTGTGGTGAAGTGTAGCGCATCCCGTTTGTATTGTATTCGTCGTCAGTCCTTGCACGGCTTTTTCTTCGAGTCTCATTTTGGATTGTGCTACCAGACAATCTGAAATTCAATGCGTGACCCACACGTATATATCTAATGACTGTAAAATGTAATTCATTGTGTGTTAGATTTTTCTTATTAATTTTTGTATTTTCTGGATTTGTATGTTGAAATTGTTAGAGCTAGATTTCATTCACTTCCGCATTGCGAAACAAACGATCGCTCACAGTTGCAACTAAGCGCTTATTTGTCAGTTCCCCATTCTTTCGAAGCGCTTAACCCCAACTCTGACGCGATCAGTTTGTCTCAACTGTAAAATATGTTTATGTATCATTTTGCTCTAATATAAACTCCCGCTTTTTGCTGACGAAGGAGATTCACTCGAAGGAATTGCTGTTCGCCGGTCACTACGTATCTGCAAGACTCTGAGAACAATAATTACTATACAGAGTTTAATATTGATTACGATGTGGCATCACTTCTTCATGCTACAAGGTAAGCCGAATTGACTGAGTTAATTTTCTGTATTCCAAATTAATTCGAGTGGAACATTTTCGTAATATAATTCGGACGATCTGAACTAAATTCTAAATTCATATTTATTTGGGTTTATACAAGAGCAAGACAATCATTTTATCTTTCTTGTTTTATTATTTATCATCCCCTTCATATCTCTACTATAGCATTATAATTGATTTACAATATATAGGCTATCTATAGTCAAGTGTGATTTTGGTCAGTTACTTGTCTTCACGTACTACACCCTTATAGCGTACTGTCAGTACTTACTGACTGGTGGCAGTTTTCTACCATTCCCTTAGTGTATGAGAGTTACGAACCCCTCACGCTACTTGTATATTTGTGTCCCATAGGGTATCACTAGTAAACCCTAGTCCACTCCAAATCAGGGCATTACATATCTATCACCCCTTGCTCACACACATATTGATGTGGCTACTTTTTAGTTTTTCGATACAAGAATCGAATCATTGTGAGAAATTTCTTGATTTTAATGACGTTTGACGCTGGCTGAACTCCTTCGTAAAAAGGAATGCATTTGTAGTAGACGAAAAAAAAATTGATAATTCGGGAAAGGTGTAGTTGCAAACAAACACACTGTAAACTAAATCCACACGGACTACAAACCTTTAAAAACGTGAGGTTCAATTTTAAATTCTATTAGTTCCTAATGAATATTATACATGAATTATCCTTATTGTGTTTCTAGTATTAACTAATCAAAACGGCCAGCTCTTTTGTCGTTGAAGTGAGTTGTAAATTAATTTACATTAAAATGTTATTAAACTGTATATTTGTATCCAAGTACTCAGAAGTGTTCTATCATTATTGGATACTATACTAGTATTCTAACATAAATAGATTTCACTCAGAGTTATTACAGTACCTTTTAGCCGGCTGCACTACTTTTGTCCACACCTTGGGTTATTCTGTATTCTATGTAGGGAAAGTTTCGTGAAATTATTATGACCGTCTTATCTTCTGGACACAAGACTCACCCTCTTTCATGGTTTTATCATCTTTTCTTTATTATTACCTCCGTCGGAGCACTCCCTTATGCATACTGCACAAAATTGTCACAGTTATTATACGCAATTTATTTCAGCTTTCCTATATAACTCAAAGAAAAATCGCTGTACGTCACTACCCGGCAATTTTCATTGTCTGCAGAGGAGTGTCTGTCGCTCAACATTTCAGCATCAGAATATTTAGTGGATATGGCTTTTGTGTGTTCAGAGTAGCGTATTTTGAATGGGCCCCACTTAGCAAATTTTAGTGAAGTTTTGTAAGTTACCCATTAAAATACGCCCATTTTCTGCGAAATGAAATAGAGCTGGAAGACGGTAGTAATGTAATCTGTGTCTGAAGGGTGATAATTTTCATCAACGTAGGTAGCTTATCCTGTGTTCAAAAATCGATTCAATAAACTGGAGTTGTCATATAGAATATATTATCCCAAAACAGAGTTTAGCATGTTACATAATGAGGTGTATTAAACCATTCATGTCTCTCAATACTTTGGAAAATGATTTGCTATTCTTATTTTAATACGATCATAAGTTATGGCTAACCATTTTTGGGGAAACTCACCCCATAGCATAAAAATTTTCAAAATGCAAAAAAGAATAACTGGAATTATGATAGATTTTATAAGTATGGTCTCATGTACTAATCTATTTCGAAGTTGGGAAATTCTACCTCTTGTATCTCAATGTATCCTTTCACTTATGCTTTTTGTAGTTAAAAACAAAAATTTTTCCCCCTTTTAATTCAGAGAATCATGCTAAAAGTACAAGAAAATTCAATAATTTTTATCAGCCTATAACTAATCTTGCAATATACGAACGGGCAGTACATTACGTGGGCATTAAGATCTTCAATATTCTTCCTCCATACTTAAAAGTTATATCTAATAATGTTAGGGAATTTGAAAATTGTTTAAAACGATTCCTAATTATACATTCTTTTTACTCCATAGAAGAATATTTTCAGTATAAATATATCACAAGCTGATAATGTGCCATTGAATGTCTCTAATAAGAACATTTACTTAATATAGTGTCTTAATTTTCTATGTTCATTTTCACTAAGTCTTACAAAAAACCTTAACATTTGTCATCTTAATGTTATTCGCATGCTCACAATTGCTTGCTGTATTCATTATGCTACAGTTTGCTTGTTGTTTGTATCTGACTTGTTCGTCTGTAACTATAGCCTTATATTCCTATGCTTTTCTCGTTACACAATAGTTTGTCCTGTTAGTATTAAACAGCATTCATGTATTTGACTTGGAATCACTTTCTATTTGATTCCATATATTTATATAATTTTACATAATGTATTGCTCTTGACATATTCTATATCCTACTTATTGTTTTATTGTGGATTTATGGAACGTTAATTCAAATATTAAATGTATTGGATATAATAAAATAGCGGGCCTAACACAGGGCCTTGTGGTATTCCATAATATATCATATATATTGTATCATATCATTTATTCTCATTTTGTGGATCTGTACAGGATAACAAAATTCATATGTACTTGGAAATAATTATATTTGTTTAAGAAATGTAGAAGTAAAGTCAATATAAAAGTGTACAATAATTTTAGTTACTGGGTCTAGTGCAATATTTGAGGTTTTAACACAATATAAATTATTTCAGTATAAGAAGTAATAACATTAGGGCACCAATTTAAAAAATACAGTACTTATGGCCAAGAAAATAATTTACAACATTACTGCTTAACAAAGAAAGACTGGTACATTAACTCATGCGTTTGCTTCCATATATCTATTTACAGGGGCATCCCAAGGATGTGCAGACAGTCACAATACCAGTAATACACAATATATCTGTTGAATTACAGAAGTCATAACAATATAATTGTATATAAAATCTACACAGTAAATTATCAATACTTCATGTTATAAATTGTTGCAATCTAGAATATGCTTTATTCCTTAAAATTAAAAAATTCGTTCATAGAATAAAATGAATTATCCATAAGAAACCTTTTTAAGGTTTCTTTTTGAACACTTTTGTTTCATTCGCTACACTCTTAATGGAAGTTTGCAATTGATTGAAGACCTTAATTCCGGCATAGTGTATTCCTCTTCGGTATTTTGTTAGGTGAGGTAAAGGGGGATGAAGGTTATAGCTGTTACTTGTTTTTATTGCGTACAAATCTGCATTGCCAAAAAAAATTCTATTTTTAACTACAAACATTAACAGGGAATATAAGTACTGGGCAGATAATGGTAATATTTTTAGTAGTCTAAAGATCTCTCTACACGACTTATTATTCTTAGCCCCCATTATTATTATTATAGCTTTCTTCTGTAATTTGAATACACACTTACTATTAGCTGAATTTCCCACCAAAAATCAAACCATAGGACATTACTGAGTGAAAAAAGAGCATAGTATACCATTTTTAGTGCAGCGTGTGATAAATACTGTTTACACCTTCTAATTATATAACAAGCTTTATTTAATTTGGGAAAAATTGTATCAATATGCTGTTTCTAAGAGAGTGTATTATATACTGCTATACCCAAAAGTTTTAAAAAATTAGTCTGTGTAATCATTTTATTATCATTATCAACATTTATTTTGGTTAAAGATTTATTTTTAGTTATAAAATGCATATAATAAGTTTCGTCGAGATTCAATGAAAGAGAGGTTGAAATTAAACCACTTATTTACTATCCTAAAACCTATATTCAAACTACTTTCAAAACTTGTTAAGCATGGTTCATTAATAATTACACTTGTATCATCTGCAAACAATATAACTGAGGAGTTTTTGTTAGATAATATACATGGCATTATTGATGGTAAATCTTTAATGTAAATTAAAAAAAAATACAGTCCCAAGGCTGATCCTTGAGGAATACCTATATTGATTTTGTCCCGATTAGAAAGTTTGTTATTACCTCTCACCCTCTGGTATCTATCCTCTAAATAGGATTTAATTAAAGTATACATCACACCCCTTATACAGTAATATTTCATCCTTTCTAACAGAATAATAAATTTGGTCTCTATTAATACTTAATTTTGTTCTTTGTCTTCTATTTGATAAGTAAGATTTAAAACAGTTGGGAAATGATTCCTGTATCCACAACATTTAAATTTTGTTATCAGAACATTACAATGGACACAGTCAAAAGCTTCAGTTAAGTCACACAAGATTCCACCAATGTAAATTTTCTAGTTCCAAGCCATTCCTATATTATCTATAAGAGACACATTCGCGTGTACTGTTGCGAGAAATTTCCTGAATCCATATTGTTCAGTAGCGAGTATATTGTTAGCCTCTGATTGTTGATTTAATCTTCAATATATTCCTTTTTCAAAAATTTTCAAAAACAGTGGTAATAAAGAAATAGGCATGCAATTAACCATATTCGATACATCGCTTTTCTTATGCAAGGCAATTACAATACCATATTTTAGTCGTTCAGGGAAAACATCCATTGTTATAGATTTATTACAACTAAAAGCAAGAGGCTTATTAATTGGATTTCCACGTAATTGTAATAGCTTGGTTGAGATCCCATCATAACCAAATTAATTATCAGATATTATGGAACTGATTATACTTCTTATCTCTCCTACTGTTATAGGAACTATCTGCATGGGTGGAAATTCAGATAAAAAATATTTCTTTAGCAATGATATAGGAGATTTGTTTTTGGCAATGTGTAAGTTTAGATTTTCATTTGTATTCAAAAAGTAATTATTTAAAGCCCCGGCTTCTTGTTCAGGGGACTGCCCTACGCTATCTAATTTGAAGGTAGGAGACACATGTTGGGAAGTTTGAATTTTCCGTGTTAGATTTTTTATAATTTTCCAGGTCACTTTAATCTGTTTTCTCAATCTGCTATTAATACATTGTAATACAATTTTTCGCCTATCTGGCAATTTTTCATAATACAGAACAATAATATTGAGATATGTTCTCATAAAGTTATTGAAGATTTCTTTACTATCATGATCCTGATAAATCACTTGCAAAGTTTCTCTCAATAATAAATCTTGAAAAGTAACTAATTGTATCTGTTGTGATAGGTCTTGTCTCGAATTTGGCTGATATTATTCTATTTACAAAAAATAAATAAATAAATAAAATATAAAGAAACTAAGATTAAACACTGGCATCATGGTCTGATAAACCATTATAAAAGGGTGAAATACTGCATAGATGGAATTGTGTATTGTTAATGACTGAGCTGTGGTTATTTTGAAAACTTGTGGGGAAATTCACAGTGTGTGTCACGTTATATGAATCAAATAATTGTGAGAGTTGTTTTTTCCTATAGTCAGGGCTCTGATGTGGTCGGCAAACAGCGGAACACCCAGGTCGTCGTGTATCTGCCCGTTACTTCCGTACCAGTGTCACCAATAGCAAGGCGGAGACACTTGGATTGCAACACCTGTAGTCTCCGGACATGGGAGCGGGCGGCGGACCTCCAAGCGGGGCACGCATAACCCATCATGGGGCGGGTGAGCTGCTTATATAGCAGGACTCCGTTCCTGACGGAGAGATCACTATTCCTATTCAGGAGGGGACCCAACATACCCATCCTTTGTGCAGTCCTCTTCCTCGCCTGATCGATGTGAGGCGACCAGGTGAGTCGTGTATCTAGGGTTACCCCCAGATAACGATTTCTGTCGACCCATTCGATTGGTTCCCCGAAGAGTGTTACTGGTCGGGGTTGAATGAAGCGCCGTCCAGCACGCGCGAAGATGATCGCGGTGCTCTTGGAAACATTAATGGCGATTCTCCATTCACTCAACCACCGTTGAAGGTCGTTGAGGTATGACTCCAGGTAGCTGACAAGCAGCGTCGGCTTCCGGGACGTGGCTATGGTCACTCCCTTGCAACTTTAATCGGCACGAAAGAATCATGCGTCAGCGACATCTCACAGCAGAGACCACCGAACTAATAGCACGTACATCCTTAGTCACACAAACAGGTGTCGGTAAGTGCGGTAGTCAAACTTACACATTCCGTGCGCTGAGCCGCCATATTTCTTTCTTGGCTTTGTCCGAAGGAGAGCTGCAAGCGCAGGTCCTGACAATTTCATTTTTTACCGTCTGGAATTTATTGCGAACGTTAAATTTGTTACTGAAATGTTGAGCGTAACCGAAATCATGTTACATTTTTAAATATATACATGTGTGTGTGTGTGTGTGAACGTTGCGTTCTTTACAGGTTTTACCTGGCTAGGCACGTGCTACATTATGTTTTTTTTTCTGTGCGACGTTGAGATTACTTTTTTCTTTGGAAGTTGGGGTTGTATTGTGAACGGTAAGTTTGTTACGTATATCTTCACGGTAAACTAAATCATATTATACATGTAATTATACGAGTGCTGCTTTCCTTTCGTGGTAAAACCCGTGTACGGCACGTGTTAAGTGCATTTGTTTGTGACGGTAAGATCAGTTTCATTGTGGAAGTTTGGTTTTTGTTGTGAATATTACGTTTGTAATGCATGTGTTTAACGTAACGAAATCATTTTATTGTGTATTTAATTATTTATGCAAATTTGTGTTTGCAGTGCACTATGGTGAAGTGTTTTTCCTCGGGGTGCATGACCTCCAACACACATAGAGCAGGGGTTCTTTTCAGGATTTCCAAGGATGCTGAGCGGTATGTGTCGTGATCTTATGTAACACACTTTTTATTTAGTGTAATTTTAACAGATACGTATATATATATACATATACATATACATATACATATACATATACATATACATATACATATACATGTGGTCCATACATCCATTCTTAGTATGACTTTTTATGCCAAAGAACCGAAATTTTAAACATTCAGTGGATTAATTCTGTATTCCAACACCCCTGATTTAAAATGCGTGAAATGAATTAAGAGTATGTTATGCTGTGATTGTTATATTAAAATTAATGAATTCTTTTACAGGTCTCACTTTTGGGCCCAGATGATTTCTCAGCCCTGCAGTACTGAGGATGCCAGAACCCTGTATGTGAAGTATGTATGCAAAAATCACTTTTTGCAGTCAGACTTCACAACGCCTGAAAGGAAACGACTGAACAGAGGGGCAGTGCCATGTAGCTCAGACTCAGCTTTACAAGAGCCAACACCACAGCTTCCTGATTTTGCCCTAACAGATTTGAATTCACTACCCTCACTTTTATCTCCCCAAAAGAACCTTCATGTCCAGCCATCACCCAGTAGAACCTATGCAGCCACTAATGTGAGCTTCATCAAACATTGCACTTCAAAGAAGGCACGTGGGGTCAGCAGTGTCCAGTGTAACTGTGCTATAGATGTCTTTGACTCAAGTACACATCAATCTTGACTAGAAGTATAGCGCACTACAGTTAGACGTATATGTAGAAATTATGTAGCATTACATTTTTCCACTGACTTATGTAGTGTTCATGCCCACATCAGTACAGGGTTCTCAAGAATTGTATATACAGGGTGTCCCAGGTGGAATGTGCCAGACTTCGGGAGAATGTTCCTTATGTTAAAGTACGCCGATGTAACCCAAAACACCTATATCCAAAGTTGAACGGTTACGGAGATAATGGCCAGAGAAATGTGTGGTCTTCTTGCGGTTCCACGTACTGTACCTGTTCAGCTGACGCGTTACCCTTACACTGCGCATGTCCATCCTTGAGAGTGGAATGCATTCAACGTTGCGACTGCCATGTATAGTGCTTGGAACCCTAAGGACAACTACGGCATTACTGCGAGTGTTTATGTAGTTTAATTTAATGGCTTTATGTCACTCAGGTGTTAATGGCATATTAATTACAGATATTAACATTACAGAAACCACATATTCCTGCCAGTTTGAATATGAATTTGGTAATCAATAAGTGTGTAACAGCTGTCATACTTTCAAACTTCTCTGACCATTATCTCCGCAACCGTTCAACCTTGGATATAGGTGTTCTGGGTTATATCGGTGTACTTTAACATTAGAAACATTCTCCCGAAGTCTGGCACATTCCTCCTGGGACACTCTGTATGTACATATATGATTACTTTTCTGTGCATGTATCAGTATGTGATTTATTTTATGTATTTCAAGTGAGTTTTTTCGAGATTATCACATTTGTGCACAATTCGAGTACTGCAGATTGGTTCAGTCCCTGTTTAACTAATAGAAGACAGAATTCAAGTACAGTCTTGTAATAGAACTCAAAAAGTTTCTCTAACTGGGGTACATTGAAACATAGAGTTCCCCAGGGATCATTTATGTGGCCTCTTTTTCATAGTATATACACATGACCTTCCTTTGCTGATGAAACTGGTATCTTAATTGCAAGCTGGAGTTATGAAAATTTCTGTTCATTGTTGAACTTATTTTTCATATATGGCATTGGTTGCTTCCAGTAATGTAGACCCAAATGTATATTAAAGAGTTATAATGAAATGTGTGTTGACTTGTTTTGTTTTAGTCAAATTTTGTATGATTAGGGTGGAATAACAAGTAACATTTTTGGTATTATGGGGTATATGAGCGAAGAAAATTAATTGTTACTGTTTAACAGGGAACCTTAATATGTATATGCGTTTGAAGTTCTTAATTTTAATATAAATGTCTGTGACTGGAAGATGTTTCTCATTCATGGTATCCCTAGATCACCTGTTCTTAATAATTAGGAATATTGAATTGTCTGTACCATAGTCCAGTAAATTTCAGTAAGGGGAATATGGAAATTTCCTTCCCCTGTGGACATTTTTGTCTAATGTATGGTGAAGTCGTTTTGCAATGTCAGAATTGCACATTTATGAATGGGTCTGATGATGGTGAATTGAGGGGGCAGAGTTTTGAAGTTTGATATGCATACCATTTACCTAGCATAATTTTACATTCTATTTACTGCCACTCTTCAGTAATGTGTCGTGTATACTGACTGCATTTTGTTGCTGACATGCTTATCTTTCTAACTTACACATCTAGCCATTTGTAAGTGGTTATATCCATTCCATTCCCTGTGTTGATATTGCACACTGTTGCACTTTCTTTGTTTTCCTTGTTGCACTCACAGGTTACTTGTTGACATGTGTTTAATTTCTTTCATTGCATCTTGCTCACTTGTTGGTCCTACTCTCATGGATACAAGTACAGCAACCAGTAAGTGAAAATGACAGTTTTACAGGAGTGAGTTACAAAGAAGGAAATAAATGTACAGAAATGCATATCAAAGTGCAACAGGGGGAAAAACAGTGAATAATATGAAAACATGTGTATACAATACAGGGTACTGTGAATGGCTGTGTGTTAGGATGACACTGAGGATAATGCAATAGTTAGCATCGAAACGTGTCAGTACGTGTAGGTGTTTTAGTAAGCACAAAAAATACTGAAGGTTGGATAGTAGTCAGTTTTATTACCGATTGATGCTTTGAGACACGTTGTATTAGTAGCAACGATGTGCGTGGGGGGTCGTCACTATCGTCCTAGGAGTGTTAGGTGGTCTCAGCACACAGATGGCAGGGCAGTCACGTTGCCAACTTACAACACTGACTTACCAATCTATATAATAGATGATCAGTGGCTATGATGGCCGTATCGTCCGCGTGACCATAGCTCTAGCCTCAAGACACGGGTTTTAATTGCAGTTGGCCACGCCTACGACGCTATGCTTAGGTGGCCACGCCTTCCACGCATTGCTATTGGTCGGATGGTACTGGAAGCAGGGATAAGAAGGGCAATTTCAGGAAAATTTGTGTTATGGACATTCGAAGTAAAAACCGGTCTGCGTTGAGTCAACGGGGAGCAGGTATTGATTTTCGAGACCAGTATTAGAAGCTACAAAAGGCGGAGTAACAGGAACTTTCCTTTCCTTCTTACAGGTTTCCTGCCTA
>Ga0268261_10003812_pt1 | contig 11155 bp, 7 predicted proteins | sample TergutNc150P1_FD_190353 | JGI IMG/M metagenome (GOLD analysis project Ga0268261, IMG submission 190353) | Nasutitermes corniger P1 segment gut microbial community from laboratory colony in Florida, USA - Nc150 P1 (SPAdes) (version 2) | ecosystem: Host-associated > Arthropoda: Insects > Digestive...
GGGGGGGGGGGGGGGGGGGGGGAAAGGATTTCAAAGGGTGCTACAAACACCATTTAGTGACACAAGCACAACATGGTCGAACCACATTTTTTGTTTTCTCGCAAGCTGGTCTTATTTGACCATGGGCCAATATCCCACCAAAAACAACGAGACTTATTTGACCATGGTCAGATATGGGAGTGGATGTGCTCAGAAGAGACCAGCTTACTGTTGACACATACTTGCATAATTTGCAGTACCTTTAACAGAACCCTCAAACCAAAACACATGGAGAGATATAAGTATTACACTCCAGTCAAATCGGCATGAAACACGATGCATAGGTACGCAAAAGGTCCAGGCTAAATGCAGATGTAGGAACCCTGCCTCTAAGGAGAATGTTGGCAGATGCAATGATCTGGGTCCTGAATACTGCAGACGGTCTCTTCATTGCCAGGCACACAGACCATAACTGAATCAGGAGTGATACCCCTGAGTAAGACTGTCAAAGACAGATAGCCTGGTTCCAGTTCCTGTCAGGAAATACAACTTACAAAATTGGGTTATGGGTGCTCAGTGCACTGAAGAAGGTTCTCTAAGGATAATCATAATGATGGTTTGAAAATGAGTTTAAAAAAGAAATGAAAACAGACAAACCGAATAGGTGAGAGGCTCACTGCACTTTCACTTCGGAATTGTAGATGGCAGGAGCATAAGTGACAATATTTTTAAACTATAACTACAGGTGATGTTATATTAGACACAAGACAGGTAGCAAATATTGGTATTTTATTGTTCTGAAACACTATTATTGGGAAACTCATTAACTGTGTTAATTAATTTCTCCTTTTATACAGTTAACATTATTCGTTTAATGTGGGAAATGGATGAGAAATACAAATAAAACAGAGAATAAATTAGGAAAAGCAACCAATGGTGAGAAAGTCATACATACATAAATTGACATATCCAAGTTGTGTTAATATATTACAAAAATATGAATGAGGCAGTACATCAACAATTCATCTGCTTCAAGAAAGCCTACAATTCATCAGGAAGGAGTTCTGGATAATGTTCACCCTAAGTTTGGTGTAACCATTAAACTAGGGAATGAAAATGAAGTGAAGCCTACAGTGAAGTCAACACAGGAAAACATCTGTTTGATACATTCCTTTTATCCAGAAACGTGTGAAACAAGATGCTTTATTGTTATTGCTTTTCAATCTTTCTGATGAATATGCCACTAGAAAACTGCAAGCGAACCAGGAGGAAATAAAACTGGGTGGGACATATCAGCTTCTGGTCTGTGTCAATGATGTTAATTTACTGGCAGAAAACATACATACTACAATGAAAAATGGAGCTTCATTTATTGCTAGTAAGAAAATCTGTCTAGCAGCACATGAAGAAGAGAGTATGTGTCAAATCTGAACAGGATGCAAGGCAAATTAATAACCCAGAGGTGGGTAATAAACCCTTTGAAAATGTGGTAAAGTTCAAATATTTGGGAACAACCCAAACAAATCAAAATTGCATTCATGATGAAATTAAGAGAAGACAGCTCCGGGAATACTTGCTACTGTTTGATTCAGTATCATTTGTTTTCCTGTTTGGTTTCCAAAATTACATAAGTTAAAATATAAAAAACTATAACTTTTCCTGGTGTTTTGTATGGGTGTGAAACTTGGTCTCTCACATTAAGGAAAGAATGTGAGTTACAAGTGTTTTAGAAAAATGTACCGCGAAGGATATTTGCACTTGAGAGGCAGGAAGTAACAGAAGACCAAGACCAGAGAATACTGCATAATGGGGAGCTTTGTAATTTGTACTCATCACCAAATATTATTTGCCTGTAATTGAAACAAGGGGGATGAGATGTGTAAGGCATGCGACATTTACATGAGGAAAGAGAAATGCATTCAGATGGGAAAACCTGAAGGAAAGAGACAATGTTAAGGCTTAGGCATAGATGGATGAATAGTATTAAACTAGATATTACAGAAATAAAATGGGTGCAGATGGGATTAATTTTACTCATGAAAGGGACAAGTGGTGGGATCATGTTATTCAGTAATGAACTCCCTCTCTGAGAAACCAACAGCTTCTCAAGCAAGACTCTGTTCTATGGCAATAATTAGAAAACAACAGGGGTTACATGGGAGAGTTTTAATGCATCTCACACACAAACGAGTACAAAGTAAAGCCAAAAGTTGAATGTCAACAGTTCATTATCTCACCTGCATATATTGCATATTTGATCCCGGTTTTCAGACGGACTAGATTCTTCTAAGGGGCCAGGGCTACTTCCACCAAACCCATCTCCAAATAGGCCTAAATCATTTTCATCATTGGAATCCATTTCCATGATAGAATGGTTGATTTGGCGATTATGAATGCTTGTATAACCTGTAGTGTTGCTGAATAATCAGAACTTCAAGCTTTCATTGATGCAGACTCGACCTTAAAATAAGAATATCATCTTGTAGCACCTGCGTGATTACTGCAACTGCACAGCCTCTCATAACTGCTGCAAAATAAATATCATTTTTGTGTCCTTGGACTGCTCTTTTTTACCCCTGGAGTGCCGCTCAGCTTTGCTGCTGAATCGTAATATAGACGCATTTCTGGTATTTTAAAGAACTTTATACAAAACAGCAATATTCATTACTCTATACCACTCAGCAAATCGCCTACAAGAAATGCTGAACATCGTCAAACTCACGGAAAATTATCAATGAAAAAATCAACAAATATAGTCGAGGTCAAATCTACCAATGTCAATATTCGACGCACAGATGTTTGAACGTACCACTATTAGACATGTGAACTCAAAAAATTACTATGTGATTAAAAATCTATGTTCACATGACACATACCGCAGTTAATGTACATACACGATACCACTTCACACAAATTTAACACGTTAGTACCTGCAAAACTTACCATTGCCATTGCAAATGGCGCGAACCCCTCATCTGTTCCTACCTAATTCCACACACGTATTGCATACTCTCTGGCACGGTTCGGGCCCTGACATCAATTTAGTACTCAGATCACGGATTATTTCCTAGCACAGATGCATGCACAGAAGATGCATGTTCCGCCATTTTCTGTCAAGATCAAACACCGGTAATAACAATAATAATGGACTTATCGCATAATGTTCATTCTGTTTATTTTTTGGAATGGCCATTGATTTTGACGGGGCGTGGGGGGCATAGCAGGGCCAAGAAATCTTTCTTCTTCAAAGGGCACAACCAACTGTCTATTGAATGGATACCGGGGGTAAAGTGGCCGGGACAGGAACCAAACCGCTGTACATCGCCCAGAGTCAAAGTTAAGAATGCATGGAACCTCACCTCCATGGCGGCGTGCTTAATTAAACACAGGATCTTTATATTTTATCTTAATTATGTATTTCTTTGGTTTTTTCAAAATGCGACAATGGTGTGGACTTACTGACATCTTTTTATAGAAGATATATTAACAAATGCAGTGTTTTTTGTCGTTGAACGAAGAATGTCCCTATGCTGTGTGCTTTTATTCGTAACTGATTACACCCATATCTGAAGGATGTAATTCAACAGCATCACAGTAGACTAAAATAGAGGGCTCTTCATGTACTGTATGTTTTGTTCCCACAGTTTATCTTTTCATTCAAAACACAATGCAATACTGGGTTAAATGCCATGGACCAGAGGTGCTGTATTTTACTTAGGAAAATTCGAAAATAGTTTTTTCTTGAACATGACACAGTGTCACACTAGGGTGTGACACCATGTGGTTTGACAGCTATTTATGAACATTTCAGAGAATGTTGTCCTCATTCTCCAGGGTAGAAATGAGTGGAATTTATGGCTGTGTTTGGACATAATATTGTAATTATGAAGAATGTATAAGAACAAGAGGAAATTTGACTGCAAAACAGAATGTTTAACCCAAAATTACATTGTTTCACATCACATATGGTTCAGGGATACTGTCTATATGATTTGTTAACAAACAGTGGCAGTAATAAAAGGGCAAATATAAAGTTGCATCATGAATTTAAAGCATAGTTAATCTGCAGAAAAATGTGCAGTTTACAGAGACCTTCATCAGTCCAAATTTGCAAACTTCTGTCAATACTATGTACGTCTAATGAGTTTTCATGATGAATAAGAGAAGAGCAGGCAAGCTTTATGTATGTATTTCTTGGGACCTTGTGATACTCATGTAGGGCTTCATTGATACTGAAACAGTAAAGGAGTGCATGACTGAAGCAATGACTTCCACATTTGAAAGTAAAAACTGTGTTGAAACTCTATGACATATTCAACTGTCAGATTCTCTGAGCATGAGATATGTGCAGTTCACAGTAACCAGGGTGAAGAATGCTTGTATAGTTCAGAATGCTATACCACATAGTGGACAAGTTATGGACATCAATAATACAGTGCAAACTTTTGTTTTTGTACAGTTCTTAATGAAAAGAGTCATTGCATGAAGAAGTGTTTTGCCTTTGAAAAACAATGCTGAAGGAGAGGATCTGCAAGTAGGTGGACTGCATTCCTGATTTCTTCTGAGGTGGATGGGAAAAAATTAATATCAGTAACAACTGACAGTAGTACAATGTAGATTGGACCCTCACACTTGAGAGCACTATGCACAAGTTCACAAGGATTGCCTGTTGTATGAGGACAGAGTCCTGTCATCACTATTACCAGGCTGAAGCATCTCAGAAAGAAGTGCATGCCCAGTGTGATGATTGTTTCCCTCATAATAATGTACACATGAGGTGGTTAAGAGAAGGCTGCGTGCTACAAAGGATTCTGTGCAATTTCAAAAGAAGTAACATTACAACCTCCTACAACACAATAGTTTTGACCTGCCATCCCATGGCCACCCTAACACGAGCCATTCTGTTTCACATACCCGCTTGCGACCTCCATGTGGGTCATTACCCCTTCACAACCCGCCTTGTAAACTGACCCACCCCTACCCCATCACCCTCCTTCCAATTGGCTTAAGCTATTTTCAAGCCAAACCCTCTCTCATATGTATACCCCAACTATTCTCAAATTTAGTCATTATTTACCTACTTGCCTATGAAGATGGAACAGAGTGTTCCAAAACGTCAGCATATAAAATTCAGACGCTGGGGAATTACCCAGAAGAAAACATACAACAACAAGTAACATTATTTATTGTCAAATCATAGTCATAATCATGTGTGGACTGTTCTGCAAAGAGACCTTCAGAGTTTTCTTTACAACCGGGAAATCTGTCTGTCATTGTATTATTTAAGGTACATTTACACTAAATGCATATTTTGGAACAAATGTTTAGTAATGTTTGAAAAATCTGACAAAAATTTGTCAAATGTTTACGAGCACAACTGTTTCAAGGAATGTTTTCACTAAATGCGTTTGCATGTGTTTTTGCATCAGTTACTGTGAGTGCTTCAGCCAATCCAAACGGGTCAAACTCACAGCAAAGAAAATACTGGGACAGACAAGAGAATATTATAGTGGATTCCATTTGTAAATGACACAGTTAGCTATATATCCAGCTTCTGAAATTTTATCACACTCCATTTGTTAGACTCTGGGTATCTGATCAGAGTTTGCAAAAAGAATGCAAACTTCTTACGAAGTAATTAAGTCAACTAGCATGTCCATCCAACACAAATTGCATTTTGTGGTATAAAGACCTAGCCACATGTACATGTTTTGGCTTTCAATAAGCCATCATCAGGCTGCATCATCCCTATAGTCACCATATTGTCATAGTTCTTGGTTTGCAATGTTGCTTTGTGTTTATCACAATAATATACCTATTTCTTCTAGCATTATTTACTCATTAGGTGTTAAGGGCTGCTACATTCATATTTAAGACTTAAGAGAAGCAGTACAAGATAGGAAAAAATGGCATACGCTGTTGGAGGAAAAGACTCGGAATAGAGAACGCACAAATGTGAAGTGAATTCAGGAGAAGGCAATGGCAAACCACTCCTGTACAGCTAAACTTGCCTAGAAAATCCTCCATAGGATCACCAGGAGTCTAAGCAGACTCGATGGACTATTACTACATTCATATCTTACCAAAAGGGATGTTTCCTGTCTCTGTGGTGCTGTACAGTGGTTTCTGTGTGATTTCCAACTTGCATCTGTGTACAGAGAACCCAACAAGACACGCGAATGTACATATAACATAATATTGAGGCATGTTTGCATAACCGTTGTCACTGTGAGCAGTAAGTATTACATATTCAAGGTATGTGTCTGTAGCTTTAGTAATCCAGCATGCAAAGCACATGCACAGTATTATGTTGTCATCTGTGGTCTGACTGCCTCCACCATATTTTTCCACATTAAGTCAAATGGAAAATTTTCAGGAAAAAAGTTATTGAACATACAATGTGTGTTTTGATTTTCTCTACAGATTTTGTAAGAAACATTTCTCATTCTAAGAAGAATTCAGCAAGATATTATCATAAATGTATGTAGGTCTTTGTGTAAGGCACATGATACTATTTTCAGATTTTAATGACACTTGAGTTTTCTCAACAGATTTTCAAAACATACTCAAATATCAAATTTCATGAAAATCTGTACAGTAGGAGCCTAGTTGTTCCCTGCAGACAGACGGACACACTTGATAAAACTAATAGTTGCCTTTTGCGATTTTGTGAATGTGCCTAAGAATGAAGACAGAGTGGACCCTTTTTACTTCCCCTGTTTGTAAGTTGTAAGTGTGCAGCCTGGACAGTAAGTCATCTTTTCCCACATAGCCTATCATAACTGAACAGGAAAAATATAGGTAGGCACTTGAAATTTTGGGAGTAGTTTTAGGATGATTATGGGATATGCTGTGCCAAAAGCAATCCAAATTTTTATATGGGATGAGGGATCATCCCCATAAGGGCTGTGGTTTCTAGGTTGCAGGACATCATTTCAGTACAGTATGGTGCAACCAGTGTGCAACGCTCTGATGAGATCAACACTAGGTTTGCTGTACAAGTAAAGAAAGAACTGAGGAAACAGGGCATGGATTAGTACAGGCCAGTGATGGATAGTATAGCGTACCTGTGATGTCTAGTGTCGACAAACTTCTTGCAACCCGAAGTCACTGCTCCAACATATACCCTAGTCCTGAAGTAGGGAGTATCTGCATTACATAAAATTGTATGTGGTCAGACAGCTTGATCCTAGTTATCTGAAGAGAAGCTGATCCCATCTGTTATCCCAGTCCATGAAAGCTGCTAAGGATCACTCTGTGCAGAACTTCAGAAACTGGGTATGCAAAGTCATGGAGTGAATGGGAAAACATCAGATTAACTGGATCCTGGTATGTAGAAGTGTTCTGATAATTGCTCAGTGTGTGTACTGAAAATTACTCCACAACTGGACCACCTGTTCAACCTAGAACACTGTGTTTATAACTCTTTCCTCTGATGCCAGCATCTTCTCTGTATGTTATTTGACATGGTGAAGGCATATGATGTTACCTGGCAGTAGGTAGCCTGCAAACACTTCACAGGTGGAATGTTAGGGTTAGGCTAGTCCCCTTTTTTTAAAAAGCCTCCACCTGGACCATTACGTTTGGGTGCAAGTGAACGTTGTTGTATCTACAAGATATCATTGACAAAATGCGTTGTCAGGATCTTCACATTCCTTGCAGAAGATTCACTTCCTTTATTGTTACTTGCTAATGTGTGTAATACAGCCCTGTCACTATTGTTATTGACCAGTGTGGTATCCCTCCAGCCTGCCACAACAGGTGTGATCCGAAAATCACAAGCCTCTCTGCCTGTGAGTGATGAACCTTTACCACCTTTTTCAGTATCATGACATTAAGTTGCCACATACCATTTCCTGTGTGCTGTCACTAATTTAACTTTGGTATATGTTACATCCAACACATGACCTTCAGCTCACCCATGATACAGGTGAACATCTGTGCTTATCAGACTGACATTTTGCAGAACTCGTTTCTACCAATCCAGACCTTATGAGTTGTATACATTGATGGAACATTTGTTCTACAACTAGCCACTTTCAAAGGACTTCGTTATACTAGACAGACAGAAATAATTTAAAACAAAATTTGGGTTTTATTAGATTGGAACTAATTAAGTAGTTGCAGTTTTGACTTTATTCAGTTACAGTCCTTTTTTCTGTACTTAAATGTGAGGCAGTAAAGAGGACAAAACTGACCTCAGTGACAGTGACTTTTGTACTTGAACATCTTAGAGTCTTTGTGCTTTAAGAATGCAAGATATTTCAGCATACAATTTTCCTCAGTTGTAAGGCAAATGCCAGGGTAAAACCCGCAAAGACAGGGCATGGCCCGCACTCTTCCAAATTTTTGTGTTGTTCTGTGTATTTTTTATGTTGTTCTATGTATTTTTGTGTTGTTGTATGTATTGTTTGTTTTGTGTCATTCTCTGTATTGTTTGTGTGTATATGTGTACTGTACTACTGCCACCGGGTGGCTACCCAATTGCAGTTAAATATATCATACTCAAAGTTTGCATCTGCACGTTCTCTTCATTGCAGTACTGAGTTAGTAATGAATTCATTTTTTAGGCACCTCTCTTGAAGTTGTTGTTAGTTCTGTTGCAGCGGAAATTAGGCAATCTTGTCTCTTTATTTTAAAATTGCAAACCATGTCAGTCGTTACACATAAATTCTGATACTCACTGTATAGTTCTGTCACTAGTAGTAGTACAGACTTATCATAGTCAGTTGTGATAGTGTGAAAGGTACTGTACTGTAGCACACCTATGATTTCACTGAAGAGATAAAATAGAAGTGTCAAGATGTAGTGAGGGGAATGAAATTTATACCACAACAGACACATCATTCACACTGAACAAACATCTGACAGTGTGTGTCAAATGTTTGTCAGACATTCTGCACATGTTTATTTAGTATGGGCTTGACTTTACAGGTCTCCAAACAGCTGAATAATCTCCTAAGAGACATTGCAAGGAAGGTGCACGTTAGTATCTGAATTACGCACAGAAGTATGAGGCTTTTGTAGAAAAATTGGCCATTTGTCATTGGACCTAAATGATGGACCCCTGAAAGTTACAAATTTGAAGGTGTTGCATGAAAATAATGTGGAGGTGGACAGGAGAGAGGACTGGTATTTCCCATCACTGCTGAGAATTGAATATGAAGCAAGATTTTGTGACCTAATATAACACCAAATTTGTTGCACATCTGTTTGTAAATGCATTTTCCTTACGACCGAATGACAAACACAGCAATGGAGTTAGAATTGATAGTGATGGGTGCAATTCAGGTGGAATGGACTGAATTTCAGGAATACTTTATCCTTAACAAGAAAACAAAGTCCAAGTCTGTTTGTAATTCATGAGTCAGCATGCAAATAATTTATGATTTAAGTTAAATACCTTAAGCTCAAAAAATGTAGCTGTAAAAACGTGGACTGCATTCAGGTCAGCATACAGTGGTTAGGTTAGGTTAGGTTCTCTTTTCTGAAATTTACTTCATAAATAACAAAGAGATTTTGTCTGGTAGGCTATCAGTTAACAGGACTTCATATGGTGCACCACAGTAACTCCAAAGTAAGAAATATCTCTTCCGTTATTAAATATGGGATACAAGTTTACATATCCATTACAGATAGATGTATTTTCCAAAGTTAGTGAAATTATCAGTTTTGTTGCAGGGATAAAATCAAGGAAATGAAAATTGTGTAGTCATATAACTCTCATGGGTCAACAACATAAGTTACAAAGATTTGGTGGGAAAACAGTGTGGAAAGCAACTAACTGCATGGAGCAGAAATGGAATGTTGTTGGGATGGCTGTTTGGGAAAAAAGTTTGAGGGTGGGAAATGGATTGAGGTGGTTCAGGATTGGCACAAATGCAGCTGATACTCCAGGTATGTTTAGCAGAATAATAGGCATATTATTGATTATTAATGATTAATATTTAGAGGAGTGTTTGTATAATAAAGGTTCTCTGTCCTCTGCAGATGAATAATGCTTCCAGTTACTCTGTGAATCAGGCCTGTAGAGTTAAAAAAAAGCACTTCACAATTCAAGCATTATAAGCATTTAAACAATCTTTTACTTGCTAGTGGGAGACAAACATCTACCCTTGTAAATTAGAGGTTCTCTGGAACTGCAGCTTATAAACTGAGGTAATGAAATAAGGAGTGTCATAATTATGTAGTAAATACTGATGTTTTATAGCATTCAATTTTGTGTTTTTCAAATATCAGTATGCAGGACTGGCAAACTTTCTGAGGTTGCATGCCCAATTTTCTTTAAATTTGAAAAAATTCTTTCGCATGCCCATGGGAATTTTGAAGAGCAAAATCAGGTCTTGGAGTCTTCCATAATTATGATTAATTTTTCCATTATTATGTATATTATAATTATATTGTACAATTAATACACAAAAAAATTATTATATTTCTAATAAAGGCCTTCTGGATGATTGCGATAAGGAAGAAAATCTGGACGTAACTGGGGCTGCTACTGCGTCTGTTTGGAAAGAAGATTCTAAAATGTCTTGCCCAATGTCACTTATTCACCCAGTCACCATTAGGCTGGCGCCCCATTTGTAAATATCCAGTCAACACTTCACACCGTTCCCGATTGGTGTAAAAACGTTTCACTTGCAGTGTTATTTGGTAACAGTGGTACCTAATTTGTATATCTACACTCTACGCAGTCAGACATGTGTATGTATACACATATTCTTCACAATACAGAGACGCTGGTTGGGTCAAAGAAATAAGAAAACTAGGATAACAGTGAATGCAGCGTGTTAAGGAAATCTTTTCGCGCGCCATTTTGGGCATGTGTGCCATAAGTTCAGTAGCCCTGGTATAAGATAATTAAAATGTAAAGGGTTAAAATCCGAATGCCTGAAAATTTTCACAAAATTCGGTCCGAACTTACTACATCACTTATCCACTAACAAGTAGGCCTAAGAGTATGTTATTTCATTCCCTAACATTCATGGCTTTTCAAACAGCAAGACACGTGACCCAAGCTGGCAAACGTTTTCTAACCATCAAAATATGGCCGAGGGACAATGCCATTGTTTTATCATATACTTTATAAAGTATTATATAAAGTGTATATATATATATATATATATAATACTCTATAAAGTGTGTATGTGTGTGTGTGTGTATATATATATATATA
>Ga0268261_10003813_pt1 | contig 11155 bp, 7 predicted proteins | sample TergutNc150P1_FD_190353 | JGI IMG/M metagenome (GOLD analysis project Ga0268261, IMG submission 190353) | Nasutitermes corniger P1 segment gut microbial community from laboratory colony in Florida, USA - Nc150 P1 (SPAdes) (version 2) | ecosystem: Host-associated > Arthropoda: Insects > Digestive...
CCCCCCGCCCCACCATGATCCCTCAGACGGTCAAACACCTCAATACTCCAACACAGGCCTCCTTTTCCACGCTAGTAACAAGACCAGTTCAAAGAAGCAGTTGCATCCACACACGACGACCTCACAAGCAAAAACTTGAAACACAGAATACACATCAGTTTGTCCGAGTTTATTTCTACCCTACAGTGCAGTGTGTTAACAAAAGCTTCCGCACAGGTGCCTAACTACTCCATGTACCAAGCACATATGCATACAACAAGTGCCACATATAAATTCCACACAGCGAGTGTTATACAGTGATAGTACTGAAAACTAACATTCACTAGGATAAATGAAGACCGACTCCCATATACGCACTTAACGTGACAAACACCAGCAACACTTCGACCTAGGATACTACTACCACATGTAAGTACCTGATACACACATTACTTGCCCTTGTTTTTGGGGTATACCATATTTCTCTAATCCTTTATAAACAGCCCATATTCTATTCTCGCAGATGGGAGATTATACCACCCACATCAACACGCATAACAGTACTTAAGAAGGAACCCCATACCATAGCAATATTGAGAGCTACACAGCACCATTCAAGACAGATGCTGAATCGCACCTAAGTGGTTCCCCTTCCGCAGTACCACATACATGTTCATCATTGCCACAGCACACTCATTGGTACTACCTCATATTGAAGCCAGCACGGGTGCAGCTTTCGTTCTACTAATACCATATCACACACCCCGGTGTTCACAGTCCACTACCCACTGCGAACTACATCCCAGGGCATTATTACTTATTAGTTCTTCCTAACTTTACTTACTTATTTAGTTCTTCCTGGTTTAACCTGGTTATAATGAATATGATATGATGAACGAGATCTTGTCATCAGACAGAAGTTACATTGTACAGCCCCCAATCCTTTTCATTGGATGTACAACCTGATGATGGCCTGTTAGAGGCTGAAACATGTAGTTGTTAGCTGTTACCGTCGTCTGATATATATATATATAATATAGTTGTGTTTTGACATCAAGTGTCTGCTGTATAATTTTGTGATTAGACTAACACTAGGGATGTCACACCTCAAAGTGACGCTTCTGAATTATTTTGAATGAGCCACTTTTAGAAATTAGCTGTTATTCGTAACCACAGTAGTGGCTTTGCCTAACAAGAGGCAACATTTATTGGTAATAAAGGAACAATAGCAGTTTGTGTGAAATTTAAAGAATGATTGATTTTTGTCATATTTGTTTTATTTTATGGTTGTATTTACCTGTATTCATTTTGTTTTGCTATTAAAGCACACAAAATGGAGAGGTTCAAATCAATGCAGGTATTGCATGATGTCTGTTTGAATAACCAGTGATAAGTCTGTGTTGATTTAAAGTAGATAATTTAAAAGTAACAATATTTGTTAATAATACTTCATAAACAACAATAGAAATGCTGTTGTGATAGTTACAATTATGACAGGCTACATTAAAAATGGGAAAGCACATATTTTACTTTTAGCGTGACTTTTGCTACTGCACCAAGGGTGACAGGTATTTTATGTCAGGTTGGTACTTGGTTGCTTTGAGAGCTGTGCATTAGCTGACAGGTATTTTTATGTCAGGTTTGTCCCTGGTTGCTTTGAGGGCTGTGCATGCATCATAAATTGTAAGACGAATCCAGATTTAAGAAATTTTAAAATGTAAATAATTGTGTCTTAGAATCAATGAAGTGTGGTAGTTCAGTTAATAACAGTAAATATTTGCCACTTACCTGCTGCAGGATATATACTGGGCCATGGAAAAACTTAACAGTGAAGGTGACTTCATTAGTTTAATTTTAGATAGAATGTCTGAAATTGATAAGTAAAAACCTAAATTATAAACTTGAAGTATTTTGTGTTATAAATTTGAGATGAAGCCTCAAACTAACACTATTCAGTCTTCACAAGAAATCTAATATATGAAGTAACATAGTTATATATAATATAGTTGTGTAGAAGTAAGTAGTACCCCCAGAATTGTAAGATTTTATTTTATTTCAACTTTTACATATAATATTTACTAACTACGAATGCCCTAAATATAATTTACTATTTAGTCCTTTGAATTTTAGTTCCAGAGCAGAGACTACATTATCCACACCAAGGAACACTAGGAGTAATGCATGTTCTCAGTGGAGGTTATTAACAACATATTTGAGACTGTCATCTTGAGAGGGCGTTCTGTCTTCAGTTCTGATAATTTTAATTTGAGTGTTAAACATAACATAATTTTACATAATTTTATTATGACCACATGCTTCAGTGCAGCTATTTTTAGAAAATTTCATGACACTGTAAACTTTTCAACCTTATGTGAAGGAATGAGATGTCATTCTTGATCATTGGTCACTTGCCTATATCTTGCTTAGCTTATGAAACTTGCTGTGCAATGAACACGTGTTTGCGAACTGGAGGAAGAAATTTTTGGCACCTCTGTTAAATATGGTCTCTCTGTTAGAACCTGATATTTACTGCAGTACTTTGAACTAGATTGGTTGGACTCATGGGAAAGTAGGACAGCAGTGAGCACTGCACTACCTGCTGACATCCAAAACTGTCTGAGAGAAGAGTGATGTGAATTGTCAGATACAATAATGTCCATGTATTTTCTTTGCAGTTGTTGGACATGCTGAAATTCTACTCACGCTTTGAGATTAGTGATGACACTGGTGATCCTCTGACAGACCATGACATGACTGAGATACACTACTCCAGAATCATATCACTGCAGGTAAGCTCCAGAAAGTTGTTTGATCTGTCTCAATATCCTGGCATAATGGGCTGTGACATAGTGTTTTAGCGTTTAAGTGTTAAGTGTAATAGTTATTGCAAGTAAGAATAACTGCTATAGCACAGTTGTTGTGACTAGGCTATGAATTGGATGGTCCAGAGTTTAAATCTTGGTACCCAAAAACTTTTCTTCTACTGGTAAATGTTCAGAGTAGCCCTGGGGTCCACTCAGCTTCCTCTTTAGGGGTACCAGGGTTCTTTAATGTGGGTGTAGTGACCAGGATGCATAGAATACCACTCACCTCCACTAGTGTCAAGGTACATAGGATGGACAGGGAGAGTTTTAGCTTTACTTTTTGCACGTTATTAGGAGGACTGTGGAGCATTACCACTAGTCGCCACTCTCATGGGCACAAAATCTGGATGCTTCATCTTTCATTCACTGAGTTAAACTTCAGCAGCTGGGACTACTAGTAAAAAATGCAAAATAAAATTGACTGGGGCATGTTCATTTCTTCTGGGCTGTGGCACTGTGTCATTGGACAAGTAGTGCATGATGTTCTGAAAGACAGTAGTGTTCTCAAGCATTGGGAGCTGCTGACCTACCAACATTGCATCACACTGTGTGATGTTCTGAAGGATAGTAGTGCCATCAGAGCACTGGCAGCTGCTCACCTACTGACATTGCATCACATCCCACAGATGTGAATCTTCATCAGTACCAGTCTGAGTACCACAATGCTCACAGAATTTCCTTGAATAAAGTGTGTGTGAGTACCCTGAAGTGTAGTATTTAACACACACTGATGACTGTAATATAGAACCATGAATCATAGTTTTCAACACACTCTTGTGGGTATATCTAACACCTGCCTGAAAGTTAATAGTTTTGTGAGTGTATTTAAGGTTTTGCTTGATTTTCAGGTTGTGTTATTTTCCTAAACTGAATTAGGTGATAAAAATTTTTTTATTGACCTATAACTTGAAGATGGAAATGCTCAAATCACTCAAACAGTGGTTGATCGTTCGACTGGAACACACTGGATGGTTTAATGAATGTGCCAATACACCAACATCTTATAGATTTCTTACGAATAGTGAAATTTTTCAGGCCTGTGTAGCATATTTACACAAAATGAACAGAGTGGCGGTATATGGAAATGATATGTTGCTCATTTTCTTTGTTGTTGTTTTCATCTTAAGAACCAACAGATGGGTTGTAATGAAATTTGGTATTTAAGGTTCACACTGCAAAGTGGTGGTAAATTTTGTTTTTGCTTCATATCAGTCCATATAACTCTCCTTTCTGTGAAGTTGGAAGAATGCTGGCTATCGTCCATGAAGTGGTGTGTAGTGTGAAGTTGGGGGTGGGTGGGGAATCTTGCTAAATTCTGTACCTTTGATTTTCAGCATTTTTCTGTAAGCAGGTTATTAATAAAGTACAGGAACCAATAATTTCTGCCACTACGCAGTAATATCTGTAGTGCAGTCAGCTTTACAAGTGCTAGCATAAATTGGTGTCTGTGTAAATGAACAGCTAGACCACTGAAATATTGGAGTGATCGGACTACTTGCTGGTGTTGGTGCAGCAGTGAAGATGCAAGCTGATAAGATGGGAGGCACTGTGTCTGCACTGCATAGTGTTACATCCATTTCAAAACCATCTACAGTGACTGCGGCTGTTAATATACTGTAATGAATGCCAGACTTGTATAGCCAAAATTTTTATAGTGAAACTCAAATTTGTAAAATGTTTTCTTCTATACGGGAAATAACAGTCACTTCACTTTGCTATTGTTTGCTCAGCTGAAAAGTATGGTTTACTATACTGCCGGTATGCGCAAGCTAGCCAAGTGACATGAAAGTATAGTAAACTGGATAAAATGCATGACTTAGTCAGCTTGCCTCTATATAATTCAGAAATGCCACATAATCACCCTCACTCAATTACTGTTCGCGTGTTGATGTTTACATGTCTTTCGACTAAGAATTTTAAACTGTGTAAATTTTGGAGAACTAGTGTTGCTGGGATGATACTTTACATTGTCTACTTCTTGCTGTTTAAAGGTAAGTCATACTGACTGTGACTAAATTTACTTTTACTTTGAGTGGAGCATAATTTTGGCAAACTAAAATTTATGTTCCTATTTGAATCTCAAATCTTATATGGATTATATTTAGAGGTGAGACACTTATTTCGGTTAGCAAAGACTTGAAACTTTTCTTGTTTGTAATGAATAGTTTTTGTATACAACTGTTTATAACTTTCTTCTATTGAACATAGTATATATAATAGTACAGTAGAATAGAACGTTATATATATTAGTAAATTTGAACGTTATTTGACTGAACTACATAATCCTTGAAAATTTCCCAAATTGTAAACATATCAGAATCCTCTGATTTGGTGGCAGCTGTTTATCCTACATTGCACGATCAGACAGACGGTGACTGTAGGAGTTGTTTAAATTAGTGCTTGTAGAGTGAGTTATCACTACCCTCACTTTACCGCTAGGCTCTGGCGCTACAGTACTCCCAAGTGGAATCAATGTTTTTGGAAAAAGTATAACGTTGCCTGGCCATTCCAGGGTGAGCCTGGCAGCAACCACGCCATGCCCACTGCGGCATTAGGGAGCTCAACCAGCAACACCACTGTGTTTGGAACTGTACAAAACACATTCAGAAAATATGTAGCCTCCATTGCAGTAACCTATCCACTGTTGTGAGAGTTGATGTTGCTGAGAATTGAAACCTGTGGGATGTGACGCAGTATTGATGTGTGAATGGTTCCTGATGTTTTGAAAGAAAGCTCATGGTGCCTTCATCTTCAGGGTCAAGCAGTGCAAGAACTGCTTCACCTTCAAAGGTGAAGGGACTGCATTCTTTTGAAACATTGGCAACTGCACAACAAGCAACACAGAGTCACATCGCAGAAGACTTGAATTGTTTTTCCACTCTTAATTTGTTATACACATTTTGCAATGATCAGTTGGGTTTTGTCACATAATTTGTTGCTTCATTTATTACAGAAAGCAGCATTTGCAAAGTTCCCAGATTTGCGTGAATTTTCATTGGCGAATGTTGCAAGTGTGGATACAAGGGAGGCATTACTGAAGCACTTTGGACCATTAAGGTATGGGTGTCGAACAGTTGGTTGCCTACAGTGGTGTCATATCGGGTTGTAAATTATTCGCTTTTTTGTTTAAATTATACATCCCATTGTGTTCTTGTGTGATTTTATTTATAAATTATATGCTTTTTTTATGGTACAAATTCTTGTTGCTCTTTTGCAGCCAGGAGAAGTTACGAAGTATTGCATCATACCTGAACTTGGTTCCACCATCTGACAAGACTGCAGTGGAGGATTGGTTCCGATTTGATAGAGATTTTCTTCTTGAACTGTTGGTATGGTCCCTTCTGCAGGCAGCTGACGTTTACAAAAGTGTTCACCTATTGTTGTGTCTCTAACTTCTCCGTGACTGTATGTTTGTTTGCCTCTAATAATGATTCTCTGCAGTATTTCTCCTTGATTTGGATGAAATTTGGTATTAAATATTTTTACTGACCCTTATAAAATTTGGTGTGGGTGTCAGAATGCAACAGTATATGATACTATTTTGTGTTTAGTTTTAAATACATATTTTAGATACAGCTTATTAAATAATTATTAATTTGTGAAACTTTTCCAAGAATGTTGTTTATAAATGTTTTATGTTTTGAGTATGCCCCCTCATGAATGATGTGAGGGCCTGTGTAGAGTGTACCTATACAGTATTGATGTAAGAGCCTGTGTATAGCATGCCCATTCATGTTTGGTGACAGGGTCTGTGTATAGTATTCCATGATTGTTGACAAGGCCCATGTATATTATGCCATGATTGATGATGGGGCTGGTGTTTAATATGCCCATTCATGAGTGATGACAAGGCCTTTGTACAGTCTGCCCATTTATGATTAATAACAGGGTTTGTGTATAGTATGCCCATTTGTGAGTGATAATAAGCTTGTGTATAGTATGCCATGATTATTGACAAGGCCTGTGTATATTATGCCATGACTGATGATGGGGCTTGTGTTTAGTATGCCCATTCATGAGGGATAACAGGGCCTTTGTTTAGTATGCCCATTCATAAGTGATGCCCATTTATGTTTCCTTTATTTGCTAGCCATGTTTCTATTAGCAGGAAGAGTAGAGCCAAATGTGACTCTTATTTTCACATTTTAGAGATGTCCTGGTAGATTATAGTAAGTAGTTACTAGAGACTTCTACAATGTAGTGCTGTGTCAGAGGGCGAGTATTGCTGGACATTTCAGAGCAGTATATGTACCAGATGACACAATGACACATCCCAGAGACTTGAGTCTTCGTCATCACTGCTGTGAGAATCTCAAGTCTCATTCGAGGACCCATTCTGTTGTCTCTTTTAGTCCATTTAAAATACAATGGCTCTAACTGTGTTGTTTTCTGCAGGTATCTAGGCACGAACGACGTGCATCACAGTTGCAGGCCCTGAATGAGATGCCTCTATACCCAACTGAGGATATAATCTGGAATGAAAACATTGTTCCAAGTGAATATTTCTCTGGAGAAGGTTGCCTAGCTCTACCAAAACTGAACTTGCAGTTTCTTACACTACATGATTACTTGCTGCGCAACTTCAATCTGTTCCGACTGGAGTCAACATGTACGTACCCAGACACAGCCTACAGTTTGTCACATTGTCATTGCCTGCTGCTACTTGTGAGAGACTAAAAAACTAATACAGACTTTTGAAATTTTAATTTTTCTGGTGTGACTTTATGTATATATATATTTGTTAACTACAATTGGGTTGACACCCGGTGGCAGTAGTACAGTACACATTTACACACAAACAATTAACAGAGCAACACAATGAAGCAGAATTCCTAGAATGGAACATACATAACAATAAGAATACATGAACATTACAATAAGAATACATAATTTACAAAATTAAATAGCAGCATACAAAACATACAACCATATATACAATGATAAAAATAGAACCAAAAGAATATGAAAGAATGTGATAAACAAAACACCCATATAATCAGAAAACTTAAAATAATCTGTATATCTTCTAATAATGATAGACACCATGTTTCTAAGACCTTCACTCCACTTCACTACACTTCACCCAACTACACTCCACTTCACTACACTTTTTGACACTTTACTTCTTCCCATTTAAACTTCACCCAGCTGCACTTCACTACAATTCTTTACCCTTTCATTTGGCTTAATCCCATTTAAATTTCCTATCGCTCCATTGCAACTCACATCACTACACTTCCCTGCACTTTTAGACAATTTTTGCCACACTTCTATTCCTTACACTTCACCCCATGTGTAATTGCTTTCATAACTCTCTTTCTAAAAATTTTAGGGAAAGTCCCTAATGCTTCTGAGGGTAGTTGGTTCCTGTTTTTAATGGTCCTGTTTACAAAGGAATACTTCCCAATATCTGTTTTTTGCTTCCTGTCCCTAATATTCCTTACGTGATCAACCCTACTCAAATAGTAAATCCTTCACAACCTGTCACTTACAGCTTTCGAAGCCTGTTTCCCAGAGTATGCTTTAAAGAGTGTGCATAAGCCTGCTATCATCCTAAAATGAGCCATGGTTTTCCAGTCAAAATCCTTTGCATGATTAATAAATTGAGCAGCTTTCATTTGTACTTGGTCTAATGCATTTATCTGTCCTTCTGTGCATGGATCCCAGCATGCAGCCCCATATTCAAGAACAGGACATACCAATGACGTGTAGGCTAAACTTTTTGTATTCCTATTTACTGTTTTGAGAACACACATTACAAAGTGAAGTGCCTTCCAGGCTTTTTGCACTATGTAATTTACTTGGTCCACCCAGTTTAACCATCTGGGACAGGCGATGTTGTAAAAAGTACAACAGCGGTTCATTTTTAGCTTTAATTTAAACGCTGCCGTGTTGACAGGCCCCGCCCCTCACGTATTCCTCAAGGCCACCCTCCTCAATCTCCACCTACACCGGTGTGAACCTACGCCACTCTGTCAGTGTGTAATCAGCTGTGACACACTTGACATCCTAGAGTGTTGTACTTTATGCAGCGCGCCCGTCCTCACGCAATATTTCGGTAAGTGGCGAATTCTGTATGACATCTTCTTTCTTCACATTTTATTGACGCATTGTATGTCCTCCTCAGTGTGCATAATGGCGAAGTGGTTGAGGTCTGAATATTTGTTACAAGCTTTTAAAGAGATCCCTTCTGATGAGGAAACCACAACTGACAAGGATGAAAGTGACGCTGATCTGAGCATGGAGAGCGTGGAAGTGGACGATGCTGATCATGATAGCCAGAGCGAAGCTGACATTTTGGAAGATGAGGAACTTAGTGAATATGACGAAACAGACGACGATGATGGCAATTTCTATATAGGCAGAGACAAACAAACAAGATGGAGGAAAACACAAATTGCTCCAAGGGCTAAGACCAGAGGGAAGAATATTGTGAAAAAAATTCCATGACCTACATCTCATGCCAGAGACGCATCTACAGAACTTGAAACATATCTGAAAATCATGGATATCGACATCATAGATGACACTGTCAAATGCACCAACAAGTACATGCAGGGAATTCGGCATAAGTTTGCAAGAGAACGTAGGTGTACGGAAACTTCAAGAAGTGAGATAATGGCTTTGTTGGGGCTCCTCTATTTGATTGGTACAAGGAAAGGACATCACGCCAATGTAAGAGAACTTTGGACTGCCGATGGCACTGGCATTCAAATATTGGTTGGACTGCCGATGGCACTGGCATTCAAATATTGGTAGCGTGCATGAGCTATGACCGTTTCTTATTTTTACTTCGGTGCATACGTTTCGATGACCTGCAGATGAGACCAGGAAGAAGACAGACTGATAAATTGGCACCAATCTGCACCATATTGGATATATTTGTGAAAAATTGTCAGCAGTGCTATAATACCAGTGAATTCACAACTATTGGTGAGATGCTGCATTTTTTAGAGGCCTTTGTTAATTTATTGAGTACATGCCGAACAAACCTGCCAAGTATGGAGTCAAAGTATTTGCATTACGTGATGCAAAGACTTTCTACTGCAGCAACCTGGAGATTTATTGTGGAAAACAGCCACCAGGACCCTATGACGTGAGAAACACTCCTACTGATATTGTGAAGCGACTCGTGTCTCCTATTGAGAACAGCAACAAAAATGTGACAACTGATAATTGGTACACAAACATCCCACTCTTGCATTATTTGCTGGAAAAGAAAACAACCCCATTGGGAACAATGAAGAAAAATAGACTTGAAATTCCACCCGAATTTCTGCCTACAAAAGCGAGACAACCGGGAGAAAGTATATTTGGATTCCAAAAGGATAAGTTATTGGTGTCATCTGTACCAAAACGGAACAAAGCAGTCATACTCTTTTCAAGTATGCATGATTCTGGAGTTATGGATGAGGCGACTAAAAAACCAGAGATTATCCTGGACTAGAATATTACAAAGGGAGGCGTGGACACATGTGACAAGATGTGTGCTTTATATTCCGTCTCACATGTCACAAGGTGATAGCCTCTTGCTGTGTTTTATATCGTTATGAACATTGCAGGTATCAATTTTTGGGTGATGTACACCATCAACACACCATCTGATGAACCGCAACACAGATACTTTTCTTGAAAAACCTATCGTTGAGTCTAATGAAAGATCATCTCGTCTCAAGATCTCAAATACCTTCACTGCCTAGAGATGTTTCCGCATTTCTTGAAAAATATCGTCCACTTTCTGTGGAAGATGATGGAGATGGCATCGCTGGTAGGCCACCGAAGAAATGGGGAAGCTGCTTCATTTGCGGGTGACAGAAAAATTCGTCAGCATCTATGAAATGCGATCAGTGCAACCGATTCATTTGTAAGCAGCACAGCAAGAAACAGATTATCTGTGCAAATTGTGGTGATGTGAACATAATCACCAGTTCAGAGTGTGAATAGAAGAAGTAATTGACTTATTTTCATCTTATCGTATTCATAAACATGGCTTTTCACATTTCTACATTTACTTTTGGGTTCTGTTTCCCTACAGGTCAGACAGATACATTATATTATGTACTAAAATTGGCTTGTTGCATTATATAATATGAAAACTCCCCATGTTGCATAAAATACAACACCCCCATTCTGGCGGTGTTTTGCATGGTGCCCGTCCCGGATGGTTAAATTGCTTTGTAGGATTATTTCCAAGTATTTACAACTGCTTGCTTCTGGAATTTTTTGGTCACCAAGGCAATAACCCAGTGGATTTTAAATCTTATTGCCTTACTTTTACAGGGATTTATTTTCATCCCATTTTCTACCCCCCT
>Ga0268261_10003814_pt1 | contig 11154 bp, 8 predicted proteins | sample TergutNc150P1_FD_190353 | JGI IMG/M metagenome (GOLD analysis project Ga0268261, IMG submission 190353) | Nasutitermes corniger P1 segment gut microbial community from laboratory colony in Florida, USA - Nc150 P1 (SPAdes) (version 2) | ecosystem: Host-associated > Arthropoda: Insects > Digestive...
AGTGCTTATGCAGTATATTTTTTAATCTGTCCCCCACGTGACTGGAGAGGTGCCAGAGTATTAAGTGTTCCATTTATCAAACAGCACCTCTAATGACATAATTTCTTACAGGTAATTGTTTCCTTATATTTAGATGGTCAACAGTCCAATCTTATATGCTGCCATAGGGACACTTTGCCTTGTAGCACTTCCATGATTTATAATTGTTTCAAGTGTCTCTGGAATTGTGTGCCTTGTTGTGCCAGCAGCTGCTTGTTTACTTATTTTGGTTTTTTTGGGAGCCATTATAATAGCTCAGTGTGCTCCAGATTACAAAATGTGAAATCACAGTATCAGTATGTATACTGGAAGGTGCTGACAGCAAAGCTTCTGGAATTAGGGGCTATTTCCTCAAACTGCCGAAGTATCAGGATTTCTGGAGTATTAAATCCATGTTGAAGGAATTGTACTGTATTTCTGAAGCTCCCTTAGTTGTACTAAAATTTGAATTGCAGTTTGTTAGAGGGGACTTAGGTTTCCCCAGAGAGTAGAGGTTCTCCTTGTGCTAGAGAGTGATGCTGCATGTACCAGTTTAGGTGGCCACTGTGCAAGAAAAAGTGCATTGTTGGTTTTAGTGTGATGCTACAACCCCACAGGTGATAGAGAACAAAATTCGTGAAGGTACTGACTGCCTGAACGCTGCGTTAAGCAGTGGTGTGACAAGCCTATAGGTGCTGATTGCATCTGCAAGCGGTGTGGGCTGGGGAGGAATGAAGCAGTGACATTGCTGTATCTCATACCTTACCCAGGTCCCCATATGTACAGTATGCTAACACAAGATTCAGCAACATTTCTGATCAGTGCCACTAACCAGAAAATCCATTGATGTAGCAGATAGCTCTCTGCTTGTCTTACTATTCCTCAGGTCTCTGAGCACTTTGTCAGACTCATATTATTAACATACATGTTGGCCACCAAGATATGAAGTTACGAATAATTGCACCCATGGCATATCATCCACGTACTGGGTTACATTACTCCTAACTTCTTACCTATCTCTGATTATTATGGCAGTTTCAACAATATTTCAGGCATGAATTTGGTTGGAAGTGTGTGTAGCCAAATTCTTATTTGTCTAAGTGTTAAAATCATTCTTGCCATGAAAAGTACAAATTCTGGGTGCATGTTTGTGTCTGGCTGACTGCCTGTTACATTGCATTCTTGTAATGGTTTGAATAATATAAAGTGTTGAACTGGGCATGTAGAAAAACTGTAACTGAGCGACACACAAAGCTTCTTTTTTATCGTGATTGTGATGTAGTGGATGAAAACATAAGCATAATGAATAAATATTCAGAGCTGTATTGGGTATCTGTCAGGAGTTTGGTCTGTAGAGCACAGACAGCTGAATGCCAGTTCTGTTCACTAGATAACACACTATTGTACAAGATATCGTATATTCCATCATTATTACAGATAATACATTTACTAATACCATCAAATACCTGATACCATAGATGAAATACACAGTTTATCTCTCATATCGGAAGACACACCATATCGGCTCACCTTCTCAACAGTTACAATTCCCCGCACCAGTTGTCTACTACAACTAGCCTAACTAACCAACAGCACTGGCTTTTGTTTAGGGTTTTAACGTTGCTTTTTTGAAGTTATATGACTTAATTGTTTAGTTTTATACAGTTTTTATATTGTAAATGCTTGATTGTGTGTAACAATTGTGTACCTTTGTGTGTAAGGCTGAGATATCTTCTGCTGTACATTTTTAACCATGTAAACTGCAGGTATATAATTTCCTTCTATACTTCTCACAAACAGCCTGATGTTGGCTACTGTGTAGCTGGTACATGTAGCTGCCATTTGTAATTGTTACAGTGAAGTCGTGCGTTGACTGTCCACGTTTCTTCTCTTATTGTTTATTCTAGGTTTACAGTGGGGACATCGCACCATACAAAACGTGACGTAGCTGATACGTTGTTTGGAGTTTTGTGAGGGGGGAAACTGGAAGTGTATTGGAGTGGGTTTAAGCAATAAAGATTGGAGAGTGAAGAAATAGAGAGTAAATGAATTTGTAGAAATGCACACTGCAGCTTTATAATGTTTTGCTATCCTTCCTGCTTTCACAAAACTCGCTATAGAAGTATAAACATGTGTCTGTTTACATAGGATTTTTATAGCTGTGGGTGTGACACTGAGGAAAGGCTGTAGACTGGGTTTGGCAACAGCTGATCAGTTCATAGATTTTTATGGTTGAAAGTAATAGGATATTGGAGAAAAGTACGTAACGTATACCTTCATAAATTGTACCTGCCACCAGAGATTATGAGAATAATGGAAGAAAGGAAGGAATGTGATTGACTGTGTTATGTAGAATGCTTGTGACATAAGACATACCATACAGGGTTATCAAAAATCCTTATTCATAATGAACAATGAACTGCTCTTTTAGGGGCCTATGTGTATATACCAAGCTACAGACATGACATACACATTGTTGTTACAGATCAGTAAATTCAATCTCTCACACTTTACTACACAGTCCCTGTAGCAACACTCTTTAACATTTCTACTGTGGTTATGTTAGGGTTTTGGTTGTGCCAGTTTAATACAGGCTGCATAACTTGGGAGTTGTGTTTGTCATCGAAGACTGAGATTTTTGTTTGATTGTTGCAATGTATTATATGTAGTTTAGTTTAGAGTTGGTGATGTTTATGGTTTCAGTTTTGGTTTGATGTCTTTTGTGCCAATTTAAGAACAGAAGGTTAGGTCAGACAGTGGTTCCGTTGTTTGTCAGTGTCTCACTTCTTTTTGTCTGTCATTTTGGTGTATCAGCATGGTTTTTGAAGTGCACTAAACATATGTGCTGTAATAGTGATGTTGTTCAGTGAATAATATATGTGAGAACAGAAGATAGGTGGACTGAAGAAGTTAGTTGAGAGGGTGTGAGTCAGGCTGTGGTGAAAATTGTAATGACCCCACATGTTCTGTAAAAGACAAGGAATTGAATAAGTAGCTGAGAAACTGTTAGCATCTCAGGAAGGAATGTACTGTGTGACATTGTTATTCATTGTAATGACTGAACAGTTACAGTGTTCAGAATGTACAAAGCAGCTACAGACAGTACACCATTCCCTGTCATAACAGGTCACATTAATGTTATGTTGGTTTTACAGAGCTGCACAGATTCTCTGCAAGTTCTGTCAGGTTCGTCTAGTGAGACGTTTCCAACACCATCTGATGGTACATGTGATGTCAGCAATACAACAGTTCAGCAGGACACAGTTGTCGTAGAAGAGGGTTTCATAGCTGTAAATGAAGAGGCGTGTACAGGAATCAAACAGGAGGAGTTTCCTGAAGATATATTTTTTCCTGAAATAAAGCCCGAACCTAATGAGGTGAGTTTTGTTTGTGTGTATGTATGTTATTAGATACATTTTACCAGTGTTCAGAAATGTCAGTTTTTTTGTGACATCAGTATTTCTGGACAATTCAAACAGTTGCACTGTTGGGAATGAAAACGTTTTACTGTGATTGTTTTTTTGTGGGGTGGGAGGGTCTCTACTGGACGGGTTGGTCTGTGTGTAATTGCAGAGAAAACGAAAATATATTCTCATCTCCGTGTAGTTAAAAATCCTTATCCACAAAATGATTCCTAAAGCTCAGACAAATTTAAGTGCTCGTACATTAGAATTTTTTTAATTCGGCACCCATGTGCCTGGAGAGGTGTCAGAGTACTATGTATTCCATTTATCAAACAGCACCTCAACTGGCCTAATTTCTTAGAGGTAATTTTTCCTGATTTTGACATCTATATATCTTACCCCTCATTGTTATTCCATTAAAAAAATTCAGTGTAGCACTGTGACGTCACTGCAGTCCTGCTCGCTATGCGATAACCTTGACTCGCCTTATTTATACACGTATGGACGCGGAAAGGTGAAGGCGGGGGGGAGATAAGAAAGAACAACACGTCATAATCCGGGCGACAAGTCTGTTCTTCAGATTCACCGCCATGAGACCCATGAATGGCACACAGAAATAACAGAACAAGCATTTAGGTCATTTCAGATTGGAATAATGGTCCAGTGATGATTCGTTCACGCTGTCTTCTCATTAACGGAACATACTAATTCACAGAAGCTTCAATCAAACAAGCCGGCTGTGTAAAAAAGCTGGCACGTTCAGTCTCTTATGGCTCCCATGTCTTCAAATGCTGAAAACGCCCGCCGCCGGGCTTAAAGAAAACTCATATTTCTTCTAAGAAACAATATATAGTACAATGTGCGGAGAATGTCTTACATAGTCAGTACTTCCAAATGAATGTATCTGAAATAAAATACCCACACGCACTTTTAAATGTGCTAAACACATGGAGGAATAAATATAATTTCTACCTCTATCGACAGAAGATACCGGATCATGTATATGTCTTACCCTCGACTTATACATGACACACACAAACAAAATAAGATACAACCGAGATGCATTGCGGCGATACGTGTGACATGTCTAAGTCTCAGGTAAGACATACATGATCCGGTATCTTCTATCGATAGAGATAGAAATTATAATATCTGTATTTAAATATGATTTTTTAATTGCTGTACTCCATAGAATGTAAAATGTGAAGATGCATGAGTGTTGCAGCTGTGTTCTTTATATGAGTGTGATAATAGTTTTTATTTATGTACTGCTTTTTAACAAATCTTTTGTACAATAACCGGAGAAACAGTGATCAGAAAATGAGCAACGGTGTGAGGCGAAGACAGAACTGCAGTGTCACGTTCTGTTATGGCGTCTGCTGGAGGGTGAGTGCAAAATTGTCCGTGTGCTTATTTTCCTGAAAATCGTTCTGTTTAAAAGAAAATATGGAAAAATATTGTATAGCCGTACAGGCCACAGATTAAAACGTGGCGCATGCGTATCACATGCTGGATAACTAAGGCTACAAACACACACTCAGAATATATAAGACTTACTGTTTTTCCACTGCAACAGTGGTTATGCGAAAACTCCGGATGTTACGTTGTACTTACCTTGCCTGTCTTGTTATTTTAATATCTTTTATTATAATAACGTAGGGGGTACGCTGCTGGTGGCGCAGTTGGTTGAGGCACGGCACTACAAGTCGGAAGGTCCCAGGTTCAATTCCCGATGGTGTCATTGGGATTTTTCATTGACATAATCCTTTCGCCTGCAATATGCCCTGGGGTTGACTCAGCCTCTAACAGAAATGAGTACCAGGAATATTTCCTGAGGGGTAAAGGCGGTCGGTGCGTAGGGCTGAACTTACAACCTTCATGTGCCGTTTGTCTTGAAATCTGGGAGCCTCAACCTCCTGGAACCCTCACGGCCTGTCCAGGTCTGTAATGGGATTGCTTTACCTTGTTACAGTAATGGGAGTAAACAAAATATCAAGGATAGAGTATTTACTTCTAACGTCTCAGAGAAGCATGGCGAGACAAAGGTCAGAATAGAATTGTTAAGTCAAAGGTGAAGTGGCAGGGAACTTTAATTTTAGGGTATCTAATAACGCTGCTTCATCTACTTAAGTTTATACATTGTAGAATGAAATGGGAATATACGTCGCAAATTGGGAAAATTTGGCCGACACAACGATGATTTTTAATGTAGTCCTGCTATTCGCAATGACTGCTTGAGGAAGATTTGTGAGGTACACCACGATAAATTTAGTCTGCACAATTGGTAACCCTGAAGAGATTCTAACCGGGGTGCAAGTTTGCTCAGTGTGTGGCAAAGTGCTTCGCCGTCTGTCCGCTGCACCACGTCCGACAATTATCGTAGTCTGACAGGACTTCTTTCTAAAACATGTCTGTTTGCTGTGAGTGCCGTGGCGGCAGATTTATTAGTCACGAGTTCTGATGGATTGGCAGCTTCACACAACAGATGTAAGGTATCCCAGAGAGCTCCACATGCTTCAGTGAATGATCGGAATTTGGGGCCTTGCATCTCCACTTCACCTGTCTCCATATCGGAGACCAGAGGTAAAGCAACCTCAAGAAGTCTGGAGAATGAGTAAGTAGTTCGGTTTACAGTCAATGCCTTTTCTTTTGTACCATAGGTTATCAAAAATGCAGTGTTGTGTGCTGCCATAATATTGGGAGGGGAGTGCGTAATATGTTCTGTTGCACACTGTAATACACCTTGAGTTCTGTAAACTGTGGGAATATCTGAGTAGCTGAGAAACCACTGACATTTCAGTGAATACTGTTTTGCTGGATGTCTTTAGTTTTATCATTATTAAGTTCCTGTTCTGTGAATGCATGCATTGTTTCTATGCAGCATATGCACTAGTGCCTGGAATTGTTTGGAGTTGTCCTCCATAGTTGCAAGTATTCCATTGGTGTCAAGTTGTACTGTTTGTTTCACATTGTCACTTCAGTACACAAATTAGGATGGTACTTATATCTGTGACATTCAGTTTTGCTTCATATATCTCTTTCAGTACACTGTCAAAAACAAACAGCTGTGTGATGCATGTAACTGCTGTGTTGTTATTTTGTTACTGTAAATAGTGCGTCATGGCACTTCCTCAGTTTGACTCTTTCAAACAGTTGAGTTTTTGCACATGAATATTATCATTCTGATGATTATTTTCCTGAACAGTTTATATTTTTCCTTCCATCTGTTGGATGTGCAGTCGTGACTTCAATTTCATATTTTCCATTAAACCATGTGGGAGTGTGTACTGGGTTTGTTTGGCTCACGATGGGATCTCTGAACATGATGTGGACTTCAGCCATTATATTCTGCAAAAGAAGATTTCTCTGGTTTGGACTTTCCTTTGTATTAGTGATTCTGTACGTTGCATTGCAGTAAATCTGTACACAGCAGCTATTATCAGTTTTTACGCTACATGAAAAGGTTCTGATAGTGTTCTGTATCATTTAATGAGTGAGCACAACTGTCATTACTGTGGTGCTTTTACAGAACTGCGTTGATTTGCGGAGTGGCGAGCTTGGTTTGCGTGCAACATCTTCTGAGGTTGGAAATGAGGTGATCCATGTGCAAGTGGAAGGGTTCACTGAGGTGACAGGGGGAGAGGATTGTGAGCCAATAACATCTCCATTAACTGATGCTGGGGTAGGTTTTATGTCTCTTGATTGTGTAGCATGCTTCATAGGTATCCAAAATTGCCTGTCTCTCTCTATATAAGTGTGTCCTTGTAAAACATTAGTTTTGGTTTTGTCAACTTGTGATCTCAATGTGATAAGAAGGTTTTCCTTTGAGGTCGAGATAATAAAAAATCATGACTGGTCAAATAAAGAAATTCTGAAAGTCATGTACATAGATCGAAGGGTAAAGTTTTTTTACCCATGATGGTATTTTCTGAACCCACTAATTAAGCCTAGCATGCCATAAATGTGGGTAATTTCTAGCTAGGTGGTACCTTATAGCAGAAAGCCATGTTACCATGCAAATTAATTTGGATTTTCTGTGTATGCTGGCAGAATGTCAGCAAAACTTTCACTTACCTGAGCACATGAAGGAAGGGTCTCCTACGTACACATACTTTTATATCTTGTGACAATTTTGAACCCCATTTTTCACGTTTTCTAGAACACCATTCCACATTCTACTATGTAGTCTCCAACACACATATCAAATCTGTATCTCAATATTGTGCAAAGATGAAAATAATACACAGCTGTGGTAAAGTGGCAGTGGTGGTCCGGGGATTTACAAATCCCAGGCCCCAAATACTCCAGGCGGTGTCTAAATTTTATGGGAACTGGGTTTGGAACTTACTGTATATCATCGTTCTGACACATATGTTGTTGTGATTGTTCCTTGATTTTGTGAATGTTCATGCACCCCAGCAGCAGTACTGCCATTCAGAGCTGTCAGTTGAAACATTGAGTGTTTTGTGGTGTGTGCTTAATGCAATGCTTTGCTTCAAATATGCAGCTCTTCAAAACCAATAATTTTTTAGTTAATTCACACATTGCACGCAGAATACTTGTTCTTTGTATTAGGAAATAACCTAATGTGTAACCTTTATGTTTTTGGCAGGGTACTGGGAATGAGCAGCTTCGCGCACACACTAGTGAGCATCGATATTCATGTAATGTTTGCAGTAAGGCATTCAATTGTGAGGGTGATCTTATGAGGCATAAATGTTCACATGGTGGTGAGCACCCATATTGCTGTGATGTGTGCTGTAAGGCATTCATTCAAAAGAGTGATATGATAAAACACCAACGCATACATAGACGTGAACACCCATATTGCTGTGATGTGTGCAATAAGACATTCAACGTAAAGAGTGACCTTACAACACACAAAAGTGTACATAGGGGTGAGCGCCCATATTGCTGTGATGTGTGTAGTAAGGCGTTCAACATAAAGAGGGACCTTATAACACACAAGCGTTTACATAGTGGTGAGCGCCCATATTGCTGTGATGTTTGCAGTAAGGCATTCACTCAAAAGAGTAACCTTATAACACACAAACGTTTACATAGTGGTGAGCGCCCATATTGCTGTGATGTGTGCAGTAAGACATTCACTCAAAAAATTCGCCTTACATCACACAAACGTGTACATAGTGGTGAGCGCCCATATTGCTGTGATGTGTGCAGTAAGGCTTTCAACATAAAGAGTGACCTTATAACACACAAACGTTTACATAGTGGTGAGCGCCCATATTGCTGTGATGTTTGCAGTAAGGCATTCGCTTACAAGTGTAGCCTTATATCACACCAACGTTTGCATAGTGGTGAGCGCCCACATTGCTGCGATGTGTGCAGTAAGACGTTCACTCAAAAGATTCACCTTACATCACACAAACTTGTACATAGTGGTGAGCGCCCATATTGCTGTGATGTTTGCAGTAAGGCATTCACTAAAAAGAGTCACCTTACATCACACATGTGTTTACACAGTGGTGAGCGCCCATATTGCTGTGATGTTTGCAGTAAGGCGTTCGCTCACAAGTGTAACCTTATATCACACAAACGTTTACATAGTGGTGAGCGCCCATATTGCTGTGATGTGTGCAGTAAGGCGTTCACTCAAAAGATTGGCCTTATATCACACAAACGTTTACATAGTGGTGAGCGCCCATATTCCTGTGATGTCTGCAGTAAGGCGTTCACTCAAAAGGGTCACCTTACATCACACAAACGTGTACATAGTGGTTAGCACCCATATTGCTGTGATGTGTGCAGTAAGGCGTTCGTTCAAAAGATTGGCCTTATATCACACAAACGTCTACATAGTGGTTAGCGCCCATATTGCTGTGATGTGTGCAGTAAGGCGTTCACTCAAAAGAGTCACCTTACATCACACAAATGTGTACATAGTGTTGAGCACCCATATTGATGTGATGTGTGCAGTAAGGCGTTCAAAATAAAGAGGAACATTATAACACACAAACATTAACATTGTGGTGAGTGCCCATATTGCTGTGATGTGTGCAGTAAGGCATTCAGTCAAAAGAGTCGCCTTATATCACACATGTTTACATAGGGGTGAGCGCCCATATTGCTGTGATGTGTGCAGTAAGACATTCAACAAAAAGATTGACCTTATAAGACATAAACGTTTACATAGTGGTGAGTGCCCATATTGCTGTGATGTGTGCTATAAGGTGTTCACTGAAAAGAGTAGCCTTATATCACACAAACGTTTACATAGTGGTGAGCGCCCATAGTGCTGTGACGTGTGCTGTAAGGCATTCATTCAAAAGATTGACATGATAAAACACCAACACATACATAGAGGTGAGCACCTGTATTGCTGTGATGTGTGCAGTAAGGCGTTCAATATAAAGAGGGACCTTATAACACAAACGTTTACATAGTGTTGAGTGCCCATATTGCTGTGATGTGTGCAGTAAGGCATTCAGTTGAAAGAGCCACCCTATATTACATAAACGTTTACATAGTAGTGAGCGCCCATAGTGCTGTGATGTGTGCTGTAAGGCATTCTTTCAAAAGAATCACATGATAAAACACCAACACATCCTTAGTGGTGAGCACCCGTATTGCTGTGATGTGTGCATTAAGGCATTCAACATAAAGAGGGACGTTATAACACAAACGTTTACATAGTGGTAAGTCCCATAGTGCTGTGACATGTGCTGTAAGGCATTCATTCAAAAGAGTGACATGGTAAAACACCAACACATACATAGAGGTGAACACCCTTACTGCTGTGATGAGTGAAAAAAGACATTCACTTTAAAAATAAGCCTTTCAACACATCAACGTACACACAGTGGTGATCTCCCATATTCCTGTGGTGTGTGTAATGTCCTTCATTTTACAGACTCACATGATAACACAGCACATATGTGCTGGCCAGTGCACATATTGCTGTGAGGTTTGTAGTAAGGCAGTTAGTCAGCAGATTAGTCATATAGCACATCAGTGCTTATATAATGGTGCGCTTCTCTATTACTGTGATGTGTGTAATAAGACTTGCTGTAAAGAGTCATATGGTAAGACATCAACGTGTACATAGTGGTGAGTGTACAGTTCCTGTGGTGTGTGCAGTACAGCATTCACTGCAGAGAGGAACCTTTTGAACCTTCCATGATTTTTTTTGGCATTTTAACATTTTTTATGTGGATGCTGCTGCTGTATATGACCTGAAGAAAATGGCGATAAATTCTGTTTTCATTTTGTGCACTGATGTATCACATTTCTGTTAAATTGCACTTGTGCAAGGATGTGTGTTAATATTAAATTCATGCAGAGGTTATAAAAACAACAAAATATTTACCCTGTTATTTTCCAATATCAACACTTAATTGAAATGAATTGTTTTTGGAAAAGTATTGTCTGTTTTGCCCAGGAAAGGATGGAGGGAAGAAGTAGAAATAGATGTTCAAGTGATGGGAGTGAGAAGATGGAGAGAGTTGGCGATAGATAGGGGAAAATTGAGGGGCTTTTTTCGACAGGCCACAGCCCACAATGGGCTGTAGCGCCAATGGATGTAGAAGATTGTTTTCAGGCAAGGATTTAGTTTACATTTTTCACATGAAATGATGTGTGTACTCGATATTGTGGTCTGGCTGTTTGCATGTTTTCCTCTTGTCCTTCCATAAAGGCCAGATGACCATCTGTGTGAGTTCGAACATACGTTGTGGTAAGGGAAGAGACTGAATGTCTTTGTTGCTTCTTCAGT
>Ga0268261_10003815_pt1 | contig 11153 bp, 25 predicted proteins | sample TergutNc150P1_FD_190353 | JGI IMG/M metagenome (GOLD analysis project Ga0268261, IMG submission 190353) | Nasutitermes corniger P1 segment gut microbial community from laboratory colony in Florida, USA - Nc150 P1 (SPAdes) (version 2) | ecosystem: Host-associated > Arthropoda: Insects >...
ATTTGTCTGTTGTGAGTGTCGTGTGTTGTCAGGTAGAGGTCTCTGCGACGAGCTGATCACTCGTCCAGAGGAGTCCTACCGACTGTGCTGCGTCGTTGTGTGTGATCTAGAAACATCAAGAATAGGTGCTCAATATATATACAACGTTAGGCTCCTAAGGGTTAAAGCCCACGTCGGCATAAAAGGAAACGAGACAGCAGAAACGCTGGCAAAGGAGGCGGCGACGAACACAAACACACCGGAAAGATACGACAAAGTACCAAAAAACGTAGTTAAAAGTGAACTAGAAGTTTTAAGTGTCAAAAAGTGGCCAAAGGAATGGGATCAGTCGACTAAAGGACAAATTACCAAACAGTACTTCTCAGATATAGCCGCCAGATTAAAAATGAAACTAAACTTGACGCACATTTTCACTCTTATGGTAACTGGACATGGTAACATAAACTCATATCTACATCGCTTTAAGATAAGTGAAACACCATCATGTCCGTGCGCAACTCAGGATCAAACGACAGACCACTTATTGTTTGAGTGCGAACTTTTACGGAAGGAAAGAAATGACTTAACAACAATCATCCTGAAAACAGACGTGTGGCCAGCGAGCAAGCCTGAACTGATAAGGAAACATTTCAAAGCCTTTTTCAAATTTACAAATGCTATTTTGATAGACAAACTAACAAACCCTAAACCCAACGGTGACTCAAGACTATAAATAGCAAATGTTGATGAAATAGTGGAATACTAGCATTAAGCATTATACTAACAAAGCTGATCATACGCAAATAGTATTACTCAATGTAATGGAACATGCAATAAAAACATACACACACCACACAAACCACGCACACACACACACCAGACACAACACCACACACACGCCACATACATACACACACCACACACACACACCAGACACAACACCACACACCACACACACACAACACGCACACCACACAAAAAAACACACACACCAGACACAACACCACACACCACACACACACACACACCACACACACACACCGCACACACACAAAACTCACACACCACACACACACACATACACAAAACACACACAGGAGACACACACACAAGAGACACACACACAAGAGACACACACACCACACACACACCACACACACACACCACACACACACCACACACACACCACACACACACACACAAACCACACACAACACACACACCACACACACCACACACACGAAACTAATATTTACATTCCTACACTTATAAGAAAAGTGTACGAATGTAAATATTAGTTTCGTACACTTTTCTTATAAACTACATAGAAGAAAAGTGTACGAAACTAATATTTACACTAGCTAACTCGGCAAAGTTAACATGGGGATTAAAACATAAAGCGCTGAACACCATATATACAGGAGGAATCCTACCCCTGTTACTATATGGAGCCCCAGTCTGGAAAAGGGTGATGAACAGGGCTTGTTAGAAGGCAAAAATAGTAGGAATACAAAGATTAATAAACATTCGAATAGCCAAAGCCTATCGTACGGTGTCTAACGAAGCATTATGTGTAATCACAGGAATAATGCCAATTAACATAAAAATTATGGAAACAGTCAGATACTACGAAATTACAAAAAGAAAATGATCACAGTACGACAGAGAAATGGAAGACAAAAAAAGGACCAATCCGGAAAAATATGTCAACATTATTGAAGGACAAGAGGAAAGAACAGACTCCATATATGCATACACAGAAGGTAGTAAGAAAGACATCGGAGTAGGGTCCGGAATAGCATTCTTTTCAGACAACAGCCTAAAAACATGCTTAAAATACAGGCTAAATGAACGCTGCTCCAACAACCAGGCTGAACAATTGGCTATTCTAAAGGCATTAGAATACCTACTATATATAAAAGTAGGAGAAAAAACAGTCCTAGTACACACAGACAGCAAGATAACACTTCAATTGCTAAAAAAATCAGAGGAAATACACACAGCTCACAGACCAAATCAGGAGAAAAGTGACAGAAATGGAACAACAGGAATGGAAAGTGGCATTTAGATGGATCAAGGCACACGCGAGACTACGAGGTAATGAGACAGCTGAAAAACTGGCGAAAGAAGCAGCAAGCAACAAGAAGGAAGACGAGTGCTACAATAGATTCCCAAAGCGTGAAGTGATGAGTGAGCTGAAAGGACAAAGTTTAAATCAGTGGCAACAGGAATGGTCGAGAACAACAAAAGGCGCTATAACAAAATTATTTTTCCCCAAAATTGTGGACAGGAAGAAGCTGACAGTCAACGCAACCTCTAATTTTACCACAATGGTGACAGGTCATGGAAATATTAAAACATATTTGCATAAGTATAAAATTATTCAGAATCTAATGTGCCCCTGTAAACATGGTGATCAATCAGTTGACCACATTCTATTTGATTGTATACACCTCGAACAAGAAAGGGATAAACTAAAAGCAGTGGTGAAAAGTCCAGATAGCTGGCCAGTAAGTAAGGACAAATTTAGTATAAAATATTACAAAAACTTCAAAGATTTCACGGACAACATTCTATTGAATAAAGAATAGTGAACCAGGAGCCGATCAGAAATTAGTATAGATAGAGAACAGATTATAATTGTAATATATAAGCATGTAATATTACTCCATAGTAATGTAGCATGTTATGTAACTAAATATTATGTATACAAAAAACCACACACACACACCACACACACCACACACACACACCACACACCACACACACACACCACACACACACAACACACACCACACACACACAACACACACCACAAACACTCCACACCACACACACACACACAAACACACACACACGTCACATGCACACACACCACACAAACACCACACACAACACACATATACCACACACACACAACACCACACAAACACCACACACACCACACACACACCACACACACACCACACCACACAACGCAACACACACCACACACACACACAACACACACCACAAACACTCCACACACACACTACACACACACACCACACACACCAAACACACACACCACACACACACACATTTACACACACACATACACCTCACACACACAACACACACATCCCACACACACAACACTACATACCACACACACACACGTCACACGCGCACACACACACACAAACACAAAACACAGACACACACCACACACACCACGCACACCACACACACACCACACACACACAACACACACACACCACACACACACCACATACACACACTACACACACACATAAGCAGAGGTTACCTCATGGGTTGTGCTGCGGCCCGGTGCTATGGAATATCCAATACAATTCATTATTAAATTTGAACTTCGCGAAACAAACTAAGGCTATAGCTTTTGCGGATGATTTGATTTTAGTGACTCGAGGAAAAACAGTGGTTGAGGCAGAAAACCTTACGAACACTGAGTTAAGCAAAATTACAGCTTGGGTGAAAAACTACAAGATTGTATTTAGTGATGATAAAATAATAGCCATGCTAGTGTCTAGAAGGAAGCGAAATGAAAGAAAAGAAATAAATGTATTTCTGAACTACAAACTTCTGAAAAAAGTGAATAAAATAAAATACCTGGGTATAATTATGGATAATAAATTTAAATTTAGAGAGCATATAACTTACGCAGCCGAAAAATGCACCAAACTCATACATAGTCTAACCAAATCAGCCAAAATAACGTGGGGACTTCGACATGAAGTCCTCAAGATGATATACGAAGGAGCCATTCTTCCTCTGTTGCTGTACGGAGCTCCAGTTTGGATAGACGCAATGAAATATACATGCAACAGAAGAAAATACATCAGAGCACAAAGAATTATTAACCTAAGAATTGCTAAAGCCTTCTGTACGACGTCTAACGAAGCATAGTGCATTGCAGCAGATACGAGAACCATCTTACTTAAAATTCAAGAGGCAGTCAGAATAGACAACTTAAAGAAAGGCAGAGGAAATCAAACACACGCAATAGACAGGGAAGTGGAACTTAAATACTGGCAACACCCGGCAGACGAAGCCAAAATCCTAGAAGCTGACGAACATAAGGATCAAATAATCCATGCTTACACTGACGGAAGCAAAACCTGGCACGGGGTCGGATCAGGAGTAGCACTATACATAGGAACAGATCTGGCACTGCAGGAAAAATTCAAGCTGGACAACAGATGTTCAAACAACCAAGCTGAGCACCTGGCAATCACCAAGGTTCTAGAAGCGATAGGAAAAATTGATATCACAGAGGACAACCCCCGTAACGCTACCATTTGCACTGACAGTAGGATTTCAATAGACTCAATAAGGAAGACCAGAAACAATAGCCACCTCATCGAGGAAATAAGGAAGAAGATGACTAGCCCAGAACGAGCAAATTGGAATATAGAATTATGGTGGGTCAAGGCCCATGTAGGAATAGTTGGGAACGAACTAGCCGATCGGCTTGCAAAGGCCGCGGCGAGCGATAGTAATGCTAAGATCGTCTTCAACAGACTTCCGATAAGCACACTGATCAGCAAGATAGAGGAAGAAACAAAACTGTAATGGCAAAAGGAATGGGGAAGAGTGTACAAAGGCCGGAATAACAAAAGAGTTTTCCCAAAGGTGCACGAGAGACCAAAGGTAAAAACAGATATTACCCCAATACTCACAGCGATGGTGACGGGCCACGGGAAAACAAGGGCTTATCTCCAACGCTTCAAAATTCTGGAACATGCAAAATGCCCCTGCGGCAACGGAGATCAAGCCGTAGAACAATTATTATACCAGTGTTGGATACTGGATACATAGAGAGAGAGATAATTAAATGCAGTGTCTTAAAGTCTGGCAAATGGACGGCAAGTAAGCACGAGTTAATATCGAAATACATAAAATCATTTTTACTGTTTATAAAATTGATAAAATTTGATCAATCATAAGGGTCTTAGATATTGTAGAGTTTTGATCAACTTTAAGGATTTTAGATATTATGTACCTTAGGGTTAAAAGTTATAACAATGAAAACTGCAAAGAGAATATTTTGATAGTATTGGTCACTGAATCCCCTAAAAAGGAAAAGTAAAACAAACGTACAATGAAGCATGAAGTATTACTCCTTTGTAATGGAGCATGCCTAATAAGTAATAAATAAATAAAAAACCACACACACCATACACACCACACACACACCACACACACAGTTCACAAACACACCACACCACACACAAACACAACTACATACACACCACACACACATACCACGCAAACACACACCACACACACACACAACAGAGACACACGCCAAACACACACCACACACACTGACAAAACACAACCACACACACATCACACAAGCACATCACAAACACACAAACCACACACAAACAACAAACATCACACACACCACACACCTTACAAATCACAAACCACACACACTACACACACCACACACACAACACACACCACAAACACACACACCAGAAACAAACCTCACACACACACACCACACACACGCAACACAAACACCACATACACACACCAAACACACACAAACCACACAACACCACACACATACACACAACAAACACAACACAAACACAAAACAAACACAACACAAACACACAAAACACACACCACTCACAAACACAGGACACAAACCACACTGAAAAACACCACACACTCGCCACACACACACACACACACACACACACCAAACACATACTGACACAACAAACACCACACACACCACACACACACACACAAAATACAAACTCAACACACAACACAAACATAAAAAAAATACACACACACACTCCAAACACCACACACTCCCCACACACAACAAACACACCACACACATACAACAAACATGACACAAAAAACACACAAAAGCGCACGCCACAAACACCACACAAAACCACACACAAAACACACACACACCACACACACATCACACACACATTTAACACACACAACGCATACACCACAAACAAAAACCACACAAAAACCTTTCACACACCACACAAAAACCGGAAACACACAACATATACACACCACACACACACCACAAACACACACCTCACACAATCACACCACACAAACACTGACACAACAAGCACAACACACACACACCCAACACACCACTCAAACACACCTCACAAATACACACCACACACCACACACACACACTGACACAACACAAAACACACACCACACACACCAGACACCAAACACACACACCACAAACACAACACACACACACCACAAACACACACCACACACACAATCACACACACCACAAACACAAAATACACACCACAAAGACCATACACAACACACACCACACACAACACACACCCAAACCACCCAAACCACACGCACACATACACACACAAACACACCACACACACGCCGTACGCACACTACACACACGACACAAACACCACACACACGACACACACTGACAAAACATACCACACACACCACAAATAACACACACACCACACAAGCACGACTCACACACACAAACCACACACAAAACACACAACACAAACACCAAACACACCACACACACCAAACACCACATACACACACATACCAAAAACGAACAAACCACCACACACACACACACAAACCAACAAACATCAAACGAACAAACCTCAACATAAACACACACCACACACGACACACACACCACAAACCACATACACACACACACGACACATCACACAAACAAAACGCACACTGATACAGCACACCACACAAACACACACAGTTCAAACACACACGAAACACAAAACAAACATGCACCAAACATACATCACACACACACACACACCACACGCACACCACTCACACACACAACAAACACACATCACAAACATACCACACACACACTATACACACCGCTCACGAAAACCACACACACCACACACACAGAACACGCACACCACAAACACAAACATCCCTAACACACACAACACACACCACGCAAACACATAAATCTCACACACACACCACACACAACACACACGCACCACACACACACCACACATTCACATCACACAAACACCACACACACAAAACACAGACACACGCCAAACACACCACCCACACACAATACACACACACAGCCAACGAACCACACACACACACACACCACAAACAAACACCACATACACACACCACACACACATCATATACACCACACAAACACCACACACACTAAAAACACCCCACCAAACAACACAATACACACCACACGAACGAACAACACGCAAACACCACACGCACACATCACTCGCACACACCACACTCACACACAAACCACACACACCACACAGACGGTAAACTCCACACACACACCAAACACATACACAAAACACCTACACACACCACACACACTACACACACCACAAACGCACCAAACACCACACACACACCAAACACATCAAACACAACACACACACCACACACACCACACCCACCACACACACCACACCCACCACACACACCACACTCACACACATCACACACACACCTCACACACACAGCAAACGCACCCTACAAACACACGACACACACACGACACACTGACAAAAAACATACCACACAACACAAACAAAACACACACACCACATACCCCACACACCACACACACAACACACCTCAAACGAACACATCACCACACAAATACACAACAAACACCACACACAAACCACACACACAACACTTACAACACACACACACATTGACACGGCAGAACACACACACATCACACAAACACCACACATACAACACACACATACACCAAACATACATCACACACACCACACGCACACCACTCACACAAAACAGAAACACACATCAAACACAAAACACACAAACTACACACACCACACACGCACACTAAAAATAAATCACATAAACCAAACACACAGCAAACACACACACCAAACACCACAAACACACACACACACCAAACACCACACACAACACACACACACATACAACTGACACACACACACAAGAAACACCACACACCACACACGCAACACACCACACACACCACACAGTAACATCACACACACGAACCACACACACACAACAAAAATACACATGCCACACAAACCACACACACACACTACACACACACAAACAGAGACCACGAACCACACACATACCACATTCACACACACACACACACACACATCACACACACACATCATACACACACCACATAAAAAAACTATACAAAGATCACACAAACCATATAAACCACACACACCACAAACAAACTACACAAACCAAACCAAACACACACCACACACATATTACATACAAAATTCACGCTCACACCACAAGTTACACACCACACGCACAGACACACCACACACACACAACACGGACGGACACACCACACACACATTCCACACACGCAAACCACACACACCACATGCACACAACATACACACCACACATACTACACAACTACCCACACAACACACACACCGTAAACACACCTAACACACAACACATACACACAACACATACACACAATACACACCCACAACACACCATACGACACACAAACACACGACACACACACCATACGCATACCACAAATATACCTCACACACCACAAACACACCACACACACACCACACAAACACCACACACACCACACACACACACGCACATACAAAGCACAAATACACACACCAAACAACACACACCCACCACACACACACCACACACACCCCACGCACTACACACACACACCACATACCACAAACAACACACACAACACACAAACCACACATACACACCCCACACACCATAAACACACATACACCACACAAACCACACAACACACATCACATACACACCACACGCACACACACAACACACAAACACACGCCACAAAAAACCACACACACAAACACAACAAACACACACACATCTTACTCACAGCACACACAAACACTACATACACACACAACACACACCAGACACACCACACACCACACAAACACAAACAACTCTCACACTCTCCACACATACACCACACACACATAAACCTAACACACACACACACCGCACACACCACACACCACACACACCACACACACACACAAAACACAGACACACGCTACACAAACGACACACACACACCCTACACACACATACAGACCACGAAATACACACACGCCACACTCACACACACACACACACCACATACACACACCACACACAACATACACACATCATATATAACACAAACACACCACACACACACTACACACACACATCCCAAACCAAGCACACACACCACACACACACACACACACTACATTCACACCACACGCACACACCACATACCCAACAGAGAGGGACACACGCGACACACACCACACACACACACACATTCACATTCACACCACACATACACACACCACACACAACAAACACCACACACAACACACACACCACAAATCACACACACACATCACATACCACACACACACCACACAAACTCCATACACGCACCATACGTGCACACAACACACCAGAAACACGCACACAACACACAAAACAAACACCACAACACAACACACACAACACACACACGACACACACACAACACTTACACACCACACGCACACACCACACGCACACACTCCCACCACACAGACAAACGCCACACACAAACCACACACGCACCACACACACACACGCACACACACCAGACACAAAAAACTCTTACACTCTCCACACACACACACACACACACACACCACCTACACCCAACACACACACTACACACTCCACACACTCCACACACACACCACACACACACACAAAATATGTAATACTTATTGCTTTTTCACTGCGACAATTGTTGCTAAAAATCGCCTCAATGTTACGTTTATACCTACATTGACTGCCTTTCTACTTTTAGTACTAGTGCACTAGAGTGTCTTTAGGCTAAAATATTAGCATCCGAGAACGCGGCTTTTCGTACGTTACTGAAGACTCGGGCCAATACAGCCAATATTTAACGTTCATGGGTCCGCACATCGTAATAATATTATAATATGTATGCAACAACATGCAACGTTACACAGTTTATTTCATCTGGAAACTGTTATACATGTTTCGGGTGGTAACATCACCCATCATCAGGGGCGCAAACAACTGTATCTACAGCATCTGGTATTTGTCACACCGTTACTGCTATCTGCCGCTATCGTGGAAGAGTTGGAACTAGTTTGAGTGTGCTGTGGGTGGCGTACATTCAACCTGCCTTACACCTGTTCAAGTTACGCTACCTCGGGAACGCTTTCATCTGCGGCTAGCTGAACTTTTCTTTATTTTTGGTTTCAGATTTTATCTCTGTTCTGCATGTTGTATGCTTTCTTCTGGGTAATTCCCCGGCGTCTGAACTGTATATGCCGACGTTTCGGAACACCGTCTGTTCCATCTTCATAGGCCTATAAAGATGGAACAGTGTTCCTAAACGTTGGCATATAAAATTCAGATGCCGGGAAATTACACACAAGAAAACAAACAAAATTTTCCTTATTTATTAAATGACGCTGTAAATAACACCTACTGTATAGCCTCAAGTCTCTCGCCGCAAAGGCAGTTTAACATCAGCATACAAATCGACGGTTGTTTGCTTCGTCGCAGCCACTGTAATTAATTGCTTATTTGTATTTAGCTTTCTGTTGTATAGCGGTAACTAGCTAATTATTTGATGCTCGAATAATGAAGTTGTAATGGGGTGTTTGAAATGAACTTTATGTGTTAACAGTAGCCAAACAGTGCATGAGTCAAACTGAGTGTAGGCGAAGAGCCGTACCAATTACAACTGGAAAATTTTAGCTGTTCGGAAAGTAAAATGAACGGAACAAGTCTAACTACAGGAATAAACGGAAAATATTTACCCCAATCATATAAGTCCACGACTGTAAAATTCTTATTACTTTCTTCCTATAACCAGACATGTTTAACCCTTTAAGCACCGAATTAAATCCCATCTGCTATTTGCTGGCATTATTAGGAGCTCACCATTTTCTCCAAGTTAGCAGGATAAGGGTTAAATTATTAACCTTTAGGCTACTAATGTCATATATATATATATA
>Ga0268261_10003816_pt1 | contig 11151 bp, 12 predicted proteins | sample TergutNc150P1_FD_190353 | JGI IMG/M metagenome (GOLD analysis project Ga0268261, IMG submission 190353) | Nasutitermes corniger P1 segment gut microbial community from laboratory colony in Florida, USA - Nc150 P1 (SPAdes) (version 2) | ecosystem: Host-associated > Arthropoda: Insects >...
TGTCATGGATGAGTTGGAACACAGTTTCAACTCATCCATGACACCAGCCGGCAGTGACTTGGGTGAATACTACCAGATGCTGTAAATACAGTCCAGTGTTCCTGATGATGGGCGAAAACATCGCCCGAAACATGTAGAGCCGGCTAGGAATGATAAATTAACCTGTACAGTTGCATCTTGTTGGTTACTTTCATAATCATATCACAATGCATGGATTCATGGATGTCAAACTTACAGTCCCACATACATACATGGATGTCAACACACTGTGTTTCCTAAGCTTCAGCATAAGTTAGGAACTGTTGAATACAGAGTGGCAACAGAAAATGATTGTATCTTGATGGGCTAAACTGTCATCCCACATAATGTCATTATTAATCCTGTACAGATGTTAACACTTCAATTTCTTTCTCATTATGTATCTTAAGAATGCACAAATGCAAATTAAAACTGCTTCCATTCCCTTGTCCCCCCCCCCCCCCAAAAAAAACTGCAAAAATAGCTTCTGTCAAAATTTAATTTGGGAAAAACTTTACGAAAATTGATTTATCAAATAGTTTTTTTAATACAAAATAAATGACATGTATAACTACTTTCAGTGCCTGTCTTCACAGATTAACATATATATTTGTGATCGATACTGACCTTAAATATATTTCAGGTACAAATTTTAACTTCTAATGCAGCAAACATTATATATTATTTCATGCTGTTTATTTACGATTTTTATTTTCCAGGTGATGATCGTTATATTTATATTAAATTGGGCTTCATACATATGTGAATATGAAACAAGTTCAATTATGACAAACTAAGTACTGTCATTGTTACTACCATGCTTCACTCTCAAAATACGTTTCATTGAACAGACTGATCCAAAATATTCTCATTCTGTTGTTTGCCATCACTAATATCGTATATCGCTAAACACACACAATGATATTCATACTGTCCTTTTATCCATCATTATCTCCATATTATATAGGTCAGTTACTATCATCTATATTTCTTAATCATAACTGTGTCCTTGAGAAATGCTGGTGTTATGTTTATAGGTGATGGTCTGACAAGCAGAAGAAACAGGCCACAGAAAAATGTTCTGTTTCCATGCAGCTTTACATATCACATACTCCAAGGGTTTTCAAACTATGGTACACATTAATTTTAAAGGACTTTTCTTACAATAAAACCAATTAAATGCACTAAATTTCTCAAATTTTTTCTTGGAATGAAAGTCTACATGTTTCGGACAGTTCCTCTGTCGATCATAAGGAGTTTTTCACTGTACACACAGCAGTGGTATATGCCATACCGGTTTGTTGACAGCTTGCGAGCAGGATCAGGGTGTTCCATCCTGATCCTGCTCGCAAGCTGTCAGCAAACCTGTATGACATATACCACTGCTGTGTGTACAGTGAAAAACTTCTGATGATGGACAGAGGAACTGTCCGAAACATCCACAGAGTTTCATTCCAAGAATAAATTTGAGAAATCAGTGCATCTAGTTGGTTTTATTATAAGAAATTTATCGTGATGCACGGTCATATGAATGTCAAATTTTTCAGGGCTTATATAAAACAAATTATACATGGTAAAACAGAAAATTACTTTTATATACCTTACAGGAGGATGACACAGGAACATTGGTTTGCCATTAAGCATGTGTGGACACCCGTGTAATGCCAAAACTCTGCAATCAAGCCATAATACAAAATATTAAATTGGTCTGTTTTATACTGAAATGCCCCATGACTTTACCCTCAAAATTAACGTACTTGAGCTGCATTTTTTTTTAAAGATATTTTTAGATCAAAATATCTGAATAATTAACCCTCAAAGTTAACTACTTATGCTGCATATTTTTATTTAGATATTTCACATTCAAACATTAATGACCCATTAAAATAAATTAACAAAAATTTACTTGAGTCTTGATATTCCCATGGCAGTGTGTTAAGAGTTCTCCATTCTTGTGGCATACGGTCTGCATCACTGGGTAACTGGTTCCCAAAATATCAAACCAACACAGTGCCTTCATCTTCAGTAGTCTAAGAGATCTTTGACCTCTTGACTCCTGATGATGAAGGCACTGTGTTTCTTCAATATATCAGAAACTGACTGATTACCCTGGATGTCAGAAGAACAGTCCTCACAAACACACTTGATCACAAAAGCAGCATCTAATTTATTATTTAATGAATAACATACAAACATCTATTGAAATATAATGATAGAAAACTGTTCTTTCAGAGCATTACAATTCATTGTTTGGTAAACAGAACTGTCAAGCCTAAGATACGAAGTGCAATGTAGGCACCAAGTTGTGTTCAATTTCTTAGCCAAAATTCAAAATGCTATTACAATTCTTTCCACCATATCATTCCAGTAAGCAGACCTGCTCCTGCCTCAGGATTATTCCCGGGACTAGCAAGATCAATGTAAATGATTGTCTGGTTGCAGAACTTATCCTGAACAACACAGAGAGGCATACATGTGATCACAAGACATGATGGAAGTTACACATATAGGAAAATCCAAAGTGAAATATGTATCACACATGACACAGGAACCAGTTCTTCCTGCAACTGTAACGGAAAAGATACAAGGTCAATGAAAATTTCAGCCCCAAATAAGAACCGCAGATAACCGGAACCGACAGCACACCCAAAGTAGTGAATGAAAACTATGTGAAGATATGGCTATTATAGGATGTTGTGCCATGCCAATTGGCAAAGCATTACCACAGTTTCAACAGATCATAAAACTTTTAAAATATCAGTAACGCTTTACCAATCAACATAGTGTAATGACCCACAAGACCTGAATCTTTAGGAATGCTGCTCTGTCAACCTCCCATCTCACACAAAATACGTGGTACAATAATTTACCAATAAACCAACATAAGTAACCATAACAGCCATAATACAGGGTCCAGCAGAAAAACCTGATGATTTTTAAATTAAAATAAAATGAAAAGTATACTATCTTTTTACATGAATTTATTACTAAAATTATCTTTATCCCAAAGCATTTTAATTACAATATTCACCTCCTGAATATAGTGTCCGTAAGGTGGCGTCTGTTGTTAACACATTCCTGCAAGCGTTTCTGGAAGTTCTGCATCACTCGTTGCAGCATGTTGGGAGAAATTGCTGCCACTTCTTCCCTGATGTTCTGTTCCAAGTCCACCGTTGTCCTTGGTTTCTTTTCATACACCTTGCTCTTGAGATATCCCCAGAAGAAGAAGTACTGCGACTAGGGACACTCATTCCGATGAATATTGAAGTGCCGACGAAATATCTGCTGAGTCACAATAACAGAATCGTTGTTTTTGAAAATCGTCTCCACAGCAAAAGCCCGATGCTCTACAGACCAGCGCTCCATGGCAACTGAAATGCTTTGAGTCTCGCTAGAAGGGCGCTCAAGGACAAATTCCCCACGCCAACGGTTCCACTCACAGTTGTGTTACCAAATTGTCAGGTATTTCTGCCAGACCCTGTATAAATACCAAGGCATCCCTAATATATGACAGTGACTTGTGTTATGTAAAATCATTAATTTATGACAACTGATTGGTTCCCATGTACATCCGAGCCATTAAATTAGGACTGACTACCTAATTCCAATGAGAATCCTTCTTGAGAATCCAACAGGTTCTCAGCTGGTCAAGAAATTCCCCACATTTTATGGAACCCAAAGTTTCATCACTGCATTCACAAGAGCCCGCCACCTCCGCAGCCAGATCAATCCAGTCCGTGCCCTGCCATCCCAATTCTTGAAGATAATTAGGAATGACAGATACTGCAATTTCATACATACATTCATTCATTCTGGTTGTTGTTGGGATTTTTCTGTTGAGGAATGCTTCTTAAATGATGTTGCGATTTCTTTAATGGCTGGCATACCTTCTTGAAGTGCATTCATAATATGTGAATAATTACCATCATCTGGACTGGTCGTCAGTAGCTTCAACACCAAGTCTGAAAGAAAGGTGAAATAATAAACATGACAGTAACATAAGCCACAGAAAAGCTAACAATTTCAAGATCTCACATGTATATTTTATCATTCTGCTTCCTGTGCCCTACTGCATATGTATACAGAGAACTCCAAGATATATTGCAAAATTTAGGAAGTACTCGTCAACAAGTATGGTGGTGCACAGTCCAGGATTCTGGGATGTGACAGTGTGTTGTTGGGTGAGCAGCTCCCGATGTTTTTAACAATGCAGTCACTTGTTAATATTATATAGTGTCAGACATCAATGAATGAATGAATGAATGAGTAAAGAGCATCTGTAGAAAGATAACGACAAGAAAACCGAAGTACTTGGAGAAAAAACCTATCTGAGTGCCACCGTGTCCACCACAAATAGTACACAGACACACATAGGACTGTACCTGGGCCTCTACTCAGACATCGATGAATGAATGAGTAAGGAGCTTCTGTAGAAAGATAATGACAAGAAAACTGAAGTACTTGGAGAAAAAACCTATCTGAGTGCCACTGTGTCCACCACAAATAGTACACAGACACACATAGGACTGTACCTGGGTCTCTACAGTGAGAGGCTGGTGACTAACCCCCTGAGTCACAGTATGGCTTTCAACATGTGCTGTACCTGTCACTGTAACTTGCTTTATACAGGTAAAGCTTCCAGCACTGCCATATGTTACTCTTTGATCATCCTGTACATATTAAAAATCTAAGAAGGGAGACAAAAAATTATGAAAAGCATGATTTGATTACATGCAGAGAGCATATAACATCATTCTAAGTCCATGATTGGTTTCTACAAAGACTATTCAGGCTACAGAAACAAAACTTGTTTTCAAGAGTTCTTATGAAGGCGCGTTACAATTACTTGCTTTCTGGGCTTTGTACATCATCTTGTACTCTAAAGAACATGACATTTCTGATGTTATATCTGTTTCCATCCTCAGATGAAATGGCTGGAGGGCACACAAACACATCCAGTTTCCAAATTTCTGTGTTCATTTTAGAGTACCATATGTTGACTTATGTTCCAGCGCACTTATAACTCAAAATACTTGTTGCCTCCTCTGTTGTCTGTGCGTGATAAACAAAGAACTCACCATGATACTGCTGCAAGGCGTTGAAAACTTCAGCAGTGACGTGTGACTGTAAATACGTCAAGATATGTGATACGAATCGTCCAGAGGCATGCAACATTGTCTGTGAAACCGCTTGAAACAGTATCAATGACGTAAGGTGCAAAACCAGAGCTGGGTCCTCTGAAGATGTGAGCTGTTCCAGCAAAGCCTGGCGATGTCCTAACAGCTGTGGCCTGAAGCAAAACAAAATCGCTGTAAGAGCGGCAAAAAAGAGTGCCAAAATACAGCGCACATATTTTTCACATGGTCTGTATAAGACTGCATCCACTTGAAGGTAATTTACTACAAATATCTTTGCAAAACTGATGAAAATAAATAGCCATTATTTATATTTACTGTATGTCATGAACCATTACTATGTATAGGCACACATACACATCGACATATCAGGTGATAATTAGCCCTTAGGCTACTAATGTCATATATATATATATATATATATATATGGAGCACCCATTTTTGATGTTTCTAGATCACACAAGACGACGCACCACAGTCGGTAGGACTCCTCTGGATGAGTGATCAGCTTGTCGCAGAGACCTCTACCTGACAACACACGACACTCGCAACAGACAAATATCCATGCACCCGGTGGGATTCAAACCCACGATCTCGGCAGGTGAGCGGCCGCAGGCTGACTGCTTGCTAGCAAGCAGTCAGCAGAATCTGTTTGACATACACCTGATGCCGTATGTACAGTCTTAGACTCCTGATGATGGACGGAAGGACCGTCCGGAACGTGCAGAGTGATACTACAAAATAAATTTAATTTGAGAAACTGGTGCATCACGTTGGTTTTACTATAGAAACACAACAATTTATTGCATTAACTGCTCTTCTACAGGAAACCTCTCTCTCTTTATATACCTTTCCTTCTTTTTGTCAGGCCTGCGGAGGATCATGTCACAAACGTGTGGTCCCAGTGCAACTTCAACACAGTTCAAGACTTCTTCTACTGAATTTGTGTTCAAAGACTTGTGTAATTTGAGTAATGGTTCCTTGCTCTCATTTGGACAATCATTCAGAATTTTCATTCTAACCTAGTAAGAAAAAAACATCTGTTTAAAACAAAAATGTAAGGAATCCCTTTAAACAAATTAGGAATGACATTAACTGACCACACTGCTCCTTTACTGAAATTGTGACATCAAGCAAGCACCCAGCTAGACGAAGGTTAAGTAGTCAGCTTCACAGACAAGAACCTTTAAGACCCAGTATCCATTTAACAGGAGGCCAGCAAGGCCTCAGAAACAGTCTGGATACTTAGGCAGGAATATGCTATATTTAATCTTACAGTATACTATCATATTTATTTAGGGACAAGACTTAGTAAGACATCTTAATTACGGAACATCTATGGATACTTTGTGGACTGGGTAGCGTAGTCGGTATAGCGACTGGCTACGGGCTGGACGGTCCGGGGTTCGAATCCCGGTGGGAGGCGAGATTTTCCGCACCCGTCCAGACCGGCCCTGGGGCCCACCCAGCCTCCTGTATAATGGGTACCGGGTCTTTCCCGGGGATAAAGAGCGGCCGGGGCGTGACGCTAACCCCTCATTCCCTTCTAGTTCCGTGGTCAAGAAAGGGTAGAGCTATACCTCTACTCCCCCTATGGGCCGTACAGCCTGTACAGAGCCTCAGTGCCTGTAAAAGGGTGACCTTTACCTTTATGGATACTTTCCTTATAAAAGAATGACAACAAATGTAACATAACTTAAAACCATACGCAGGTACACATAATTATTCTTAAATGAATTCCAGAAATGAAAAACAGATAAATGCATGAAAAAGATAATTCATGAGTTTCCTCACATATTTGACCCTTGAATAACACTGGGTTTAATTTCCAACTACTGCCAAGGATGGTGGAGTGTTATATTTACAGTAACCTTTAATGTATTCATGGACGTATGGTGCACTAAGGCTAGCACCATGCACAGAATTAAGGTCCAAACATTGCACCAAGGTTGGTACTGAAGAGTTAGTAAGGAAAAGGTGTACTGCTCTTAAGATACATAACATATATATTCCCAGGTAGCAATGTATATACATGCATGAACATACATAATTCTCTTACCTCAGGTGACAATTCCTTTGCCTGGTCATACTGAATCATATTCTCTTGTGCAACGTACGAGAAAATCTCATTGGTAATTTCTGTGCACAGAGTCTTCAGGAGATACTTGCTTAACTGTAGCTGAATGTCCTTGTCACTAAACTGCTTAATTCCCTTCTCAAACAGTCTAACATTCATAAACATTGCATTCAACTTATCCTGAAGTTCACTGTGAGTTTTACGTCTGTTCTGAGCTGTTGAAGCCATCATGCTCTCAAATACAACCTTGGCTGCCGCAAGGCCAGACTTGTTTAGCAAACTACAAACAGAAATGTGTCAGACATGAGATTCATATAGTGAGGTTTATGGGAATCCCAAGTCTTCTGGGATGTTATGCCATGTTGACAGTCACACATCCCTGAAGACTCGGCACTTCAAATGCATTAAACATACAGTCAATTCAACTTAGAAGTGACCAAGCAGCAATGCTCCAAACTTGTATATGATTCTGCATTCGAATCTTGGCCAAGATAACAGTGATCCCGAACAGGGGTTTTTGCAGTTTTTTTTTTTCAGTTTCTCCTTGCCACGACAGTACTTTGACTAGGCCATGACTGCTTACTTCCAAATCTTTACCAATTCATCAGTTATCCTACTATTTGTGACTACACCCACGCATAATTTTAAACAATAAACAAGTTACACAGAAGCAGCAGGAGAATGGGAGGAGAGATGAAGGGGAGAGGAGGGGGGGAGGAGAAGGTGGTGGTGGTGGTGGTGGTGGTGGTGGCAACGGTGGTGACAGTAGTAGTGTTAGTGTTGGTGTTTGAGGTGATGGTGATGACAATATGTTGACTGTCTTATGACTTCTATAAACACTTACGGTAGGAGATGATTTGCAATTTCTGCTATTAGTTCGTCGGATTCTTCTTCTTGCAATGATTCATCGGTAGCCAACACATCTTTAATCTCTGCAATGCTCAAGAGCTCCAGTTTATTAGCAGAACTCTTTGCCATCTTCCGACTCTCTGGAGTCGTCTCCTCGTCCGAGTCATCTGCAGCTGTCGCTTTGCCACGCAGATATTTTTTCTTTGTAGATTTTGTCTTAGTTTCCCGACCCTGTTCAAATTAACAATAATGAATGTTCGTAACCAAACAGAAATGAAGCACCTGAAGTGAAAATCATACAGATGGTGAACGTTGCCTGATCTCTGTACGCCATTAAGCTACAGCAGGTCTTTTTTTTCGGCTCATGACAACTAATACAATGCTATAGAATGCCTGCTGCCTTCTTCTTCGGGGAATGGGTTAGACAATGTTAAAGCTGGTGACGTATATATAGACACCACTGGGCTTTGAAGGATTAAGTGTATCATTTACCATTACCTTCTTGTTACGTGATGCACCACCAGGTTTAACATTCAAGAATTGTACGCTCTGCCCACATCGTATTTATGTGTTTTGTATTTATCTGAGAACAAACAGCGACTTGTGCCACTTACATCATAAACTGATTGGTTTTTATAACCAAGCTGAAAAGTGTTTACAGCACGGCACGAACTGGTGCTTTAAATTAAGCAGTCTGCGCTTTGTCTTTAAAGGGTTATATAAATAATACTGTTACCTGTATAAGGCTAATTTGAATAAATTTGCATGATTCTTTAATAAATATGCTACATTTTCTAATATAAATAACACTGTTACCAGTAAAAGATTAATTTCAATACAACCGCATGACTCTTGAATGAAAAGGCTACATTTTCCCAAGAAAACTGCTCCTGATACCTGTGTCCCCCCTCCACCTTTCCCTCCAGCAGCCTTCTTACGCCTTTCCTCTTTGCGGTCAACCTTGGTGGTTGGTTCATCTTGTTCTGTCAGATTTCTATTGTTCTGCAACTTACTCTCAGCCTGAGCCAAAAGATATGCCCCAGAAGAGACAACCTGAAATACGTATCATTAGATTAAATTAAGTAAGTAGATAACAATTCAGTACATGTCACTAGAATTTATTTTGTTTTAGTTCATATCAAATTCTGTTATCGTAGACACAGGATCGATAAAATCCTCTTGGCCAAATACGAGTACGTAACATTATGAATCGTACATGGAGATAAATAATATGATATATTTGTTAACTGCAACTGGGTTGACATCAGGTGGCAGCAGTACAGTACACATATACGCACAAACAATACACAGAACGACACAGTTAACAACTAATTGGGGAGAGTGCGGGCCATGCCCCGTCTTTGCGAGTTATACCCTGGCATTTGCCTTACAACTGAGGAAAAAGCATGGAAAAACCTCAGTCAGGGTAGCTGAAGAGTGCCAGTGGGCACGATGGAAACAGAACATACATAACAATAAGAATACATAAACATAACAATAAAAATACATAATTTACAAAATTAAACAAAAGCATACAAAACATACAGCCATATATACAATGATAAAAAAAACCAAAACAACATGAAAGAATGTAAAAAAAAAGGGTAAAGTAATACCACTACAGGCCTAGTGGCCTTTGGGGTTTTTGGTAGGTTAAGGCTCCAGAATTTCTAGACACTCGGCACACGAAGGTGGTAAGGTCGTCACCCTTACGCACTGGCCGCTTTTACCCCCAGGAATATCCTGGTACTCATTTTTAGAGGCTGAGTCGACCCCAGGGCACATGGAACTGTCTTCTGATGCCCTGGAAAAAATCCCCAGTGACCGGGGATCGATCCCGGGACCCTCCGACTAGTAGCGCAGTGCCTTAACCACTACACCACCCCAGGCCCCATGAAAGAATGTGATAAACAAAAAAGCCATACAGGCAGCAAACTTCATATGATCTATAAATCTTCTTTTTAAAAATATTTGGAATTACTGTGTCAACGTTATTCATATAATATTTTTCTAACAAACTGCATGGAGAAAAGTCCTCCCTCTGAATCTGACAGTCACCCAGAGTCAAGAAATTCCCTCCACTTTGTGGCACCTCAATGCTAACTACCCTACTCAAAACAATCCACCACTTAACCCTAACCTGAGCCACATAAATCCTGACACCATTTTCATTCAATGATATATATATATATATATATATTCATATTCATGTTACCCTCCTAGCCACACCTATACCTCCTGAGCTGTCCCCTCCCTTCAGACTTCCTGATTAAAATTTTGTATACATTTCTCATCTCTACTAGGTTTGCTACATGACCTAACCTTCTTGATCTCCCTTATTTGATGAACACAAATAATATCTCACAAGAAGCACAAATCAATCCTAGCTGCATAATACTTCCCTTCCCCCTGTTACTTCCTCTCTCTTACCTCTATGTTCCCCTCAGCACTTTGTAATAATTTTCTAACCCCACCCATTAGCTTCCAAAATCCTCTGCAAATAGCTTAAACTATGTTACTTCTTTATATTTTGGTCACAGTATATTATACAATGTAAGTATTTGCATCCACGTCTATTTTCATAAGCCTGTTACTTGCAAATCAGTGTCTGTGACATGGGGGGCCGGCCCAAAACCTGTGGATGCCATGGACACGCTAATAATTTGGCACCCCTTCAAACCAATATTCTTTACAATATTTTGGCTTAGGACGGGGGCACGCCCAAAATGCAGATAATTTTTGGAAAAAATTCTTCTGCGTGCGGATGCCTAAGTTTACTAGCACCATATTTCCAATTATTCCAGTGACATCTTAGCAGCCCTTCTAGGTTGGCACCCCAGGTAGCTGCCCAACTGACCCATCCCTTAACCCTTAGACGCCGAATTAAATCCCATCTGCTATTTGCTGGCATTATTAGGAGCTCACCATTTTCTCTACGTTAGCAGGATAAGGGTTAAATTATTAACCCTTAGGCGACTAATGTTATATATATATATGGAGCACCCATTCTTGATGTTTCTAGATCACACACAACGACGCAGCACAGTCGGTAGGACTCCTCTGGACGAGTGA
>Ga0268261_10003817_pt1 | contig 11150 bp, 15 predicted proteins | sample TergutNc150P1_FD_190353 | JGI IMG/M metagenome (GOLD analysis project Ga0268261, IMG submission 190353) | Nasutitermes corniger P1 segment gut microbial community from laboratory colony in Florida, USA - Nc150 P1 (SPAdes) (version 2) | ecosystem: Host-associated > Arthropoda: Insects >...
CTACCGACTGTGGTGCGTCATTGTGTGTGATCTAGAAACATCAAGAATAGGCACTCCATATATATATATATGACATTATAGCCTAAGGGTTAATGATTTAACCCTTATCCTGCTAACATGGAGAAAATGGTGAGCTCCTAATAATGCCACCAAATAGCAGATGGGATTTAATTCAGCGTTTAAAGGGTTAATGTTTCTCCATGCCCTATTTATGTCCTTGGTATCACTTAAGTTCTCCGAAGCTGCAAACCTGTTCGGAGTCTCAATCTGATAATGTTTCCTAACCTTCAGCTCATTTAGCTTCTCGAGGTTAAATCTTTCCCCGTCAAACTCCCGTGCTGCTTGGCTACTTACTGCCAACCTTTCCCTAACTTTTGCAACCACCAGATAATGATCAGTATCACAGTCAGCTTCCCTGAAGCTTCGCATATCTATTTTACTCGAATGCCATCTCCTATCTATCAATATGTGAACAATCTGGTTGTGAGTCTTCCCATCAGGAGAGGTCGAGGTGTACTTATGAATATTTCGGTGTGGGAGCATCGTTCTCATAACAACCACATTATTTTATGTAGCAAAAGTTCCTATTCTAACACCATTATTATTTTATTACTATCCTGATGTAGACATTCCAAATTGTCGGTTTGAAAATATTCTCTCTCCCCACTTTTGCATTAAAATAATTTTCATATGGTACATAGGAAAATGATCAAAAACATGCTCTAATTCCTCAAAAAAACGGTCTTTTTAATCATTACTTTTCTCCTCACTTGGTGTATGCACATTTAGATCAATGATATTACACCAGTGACCTCCCAGAACTATATATTACTTCCTATCACTAACAAATTCTAGTCTCTTAACTACTGATACTATTTTGTGGTGTTCAAAAATCCTGTTCGCAGTTGATGATTTTTGTTTGCTTTTTCACAGAAAAAACTATAAACCCCTGCTCTTACCATTCCCCCTTTGTCCCACCTAACCTCCTCTACACCCACTAAATCAATTGTATATCTTGCTAATTCCCCGGCTGCTGCTGTAAGTGAACCTGCCCAAAGCAAACTCATAACATTCCAAGTACCAAATTTCATGTTCCTTTTTCATTGCTTAGGTTGTACCAAAGTATCAGTCCAGGTCCAAGGCTTGCTATGTGAACATTTTGTAACCAGATATGTTTTTAGGGTGAGGAGTTGTTAGCATTTTGCCCAACCCCCAAGCTTAAGGACCACCCCTTGTCGGCTGTCCGTGACTGCTTATTCAATATATTTGCTGCTACCCTTCATATTGGAGGCTGTTCCTCCATCCGCAACTTGAGGACGCACCATGCCGTGGTGACGGACCCACTTATCACTTTCATCTACCATGCAAAATTTTGTGTGCATTTCTGAACTATCCCATGCATTCTGCATGCCCTTTATGCCTCATGTTTCCTGATGTGATCATCCTAATGGGATTTCATAAGAAGTTTCATTCTGTGGCAGTGAAACATTTTTCGAATTTAAACACGGCTCATCAGTGCAGGGCTAGGCCAGGGGATGGTCTTGTATGATACACTGGTGAAGAAGGATTTAGTCTTCTTCATTTCGTTAAGTGGGTCATTGATAACGATATGCAAGATGCACACGTAGTTTGGATGGTTTACTTCTTGGCTACTGTATTTATTAACTTTTGTATACATTTTCACTTACCCTCTTGTTCAGTATTTCTACATTTGTGTACTGGTGGAGGGGCAGCCTCTGAATGCATGAAGTTTATATTCTGTAAATTGCAGTTTATGTGCCACTTTGGCAAGCATGTGGCTAATCAAATCAGAAATGATTCTTCTGACTGGATGTGTCACAACCTCTGCTTCTTAAGTCAGTACGGTAATTGATAGGAAGCATCAGAAGTTTTTAAGGAATAACAGGTATAAAATTTAGTTTACCTCTCCCCCCCCTCATGAAAGAGGTAAAGGATCTACAGATTGTTGGTCTTCCGCACTGTAATTAGAATGTGTGCTAATGGAATGTAAAACATGATGTATTCACATGAAGGTAAATTTCTTATAACAGGACATCCATGATGGTATATTGGACCCAGGATAGTGTAGTGAGTAGAATGATAGGACTATGGGCTGGACATCTGAGGAACTGTGGTTCAAGTCCAAGCAAAGGCACAAGATTTACCACTTTCTCAAAGTGTCCAGACGCTGTGGGGCCCACCCATCCACCTAGTCAGTGGGTACCAGGGTGGCTTTCTCCAGGATAAAGTGGCCGGGGTATTAAGCTGAACACTGGGACCAGCCAGTTCCAAGTTAAGAACAAATGGTGCTGTACCTCCAATCCCCCCCATAGCCCTTCATGGCATGCACAGGAACAGCTTTACTTAATGCATGTACATGTGTGTAATATAGAAGCCAATCCACACACGTGCATCCTTGTGTGGGTGTTTGTGGTGTGAAAGCCAGTGCCTGTTTGCCACCCCCCCTCCCCAATCGCAAAAACACACACACACACACATGCATCCATTTGTGTGTGTGTGTGGTATAACAGACCATGCCTGTGTACCACACACACTGTATCTCAGAAATTAATAATGTCAGTGGAAAAGTGTAAATACAAGAATTATTGATTTTTATAATTTTTTTGAGAATTAGGCACTGAGTGTCCAGGAAAACTAAAGTCAGGCATAATGCTTTGGCAAAATCCATCCTTGAAGGAAAACTCACATTAAAATTGACAAAATATTTAGTTACAGGGTGCCAAAAAAAGGAACATTTGTAATAACCCTTGGTGTCACACATGGTTCCCAAAAAGCCAGTTGTTTAAGATTTGGAGCTTTCTCTCTCTCTCTCCCCCCTCCCTCTTTTTTTTTTTGCAATGGCACAAGATGATAGTGAGGAAGAAACTAACAGATGATATGCCTAATCAATATTGAGCAGTGAGCAGTACACTGCTCAGTTTGCACACTGAAATGTTCTTATGTTACTTGCAATATGCAACAGATTGGCACATTGTTACATAGCATTTGTATGAACCAGTAAATGTTGTATCTGTGTTTGCAAATAATACTGAGTCTTGAAAAAAAAATAGGTGTGTGCAATTTGAAGTGCTCATGGCAGGAATTATGAAGGTTACTCTCCTCTGGCATGTGATGCCTTGTAGTCATTTAGTTAACTGTCTGCACAGATATCTCACCTCAGAAGGCAGTAATCTTTCAAAAGCAGGTAAATACAATTTGAGAAACCAAGACTGTGTCAAATTGATGCCTACTATAAATTAATCATTGCACATTAAAATGTTATTTTTGGTTTATGTGTATTGTTTGATATTTTGTTTCCACAGTCCTAAATTGTGATTTTTACCTGAATATCAGGAGTTGAAAATAATAATTGTAAATGATGACTTTGAATTAATATGAATTGGAAGGTCAGACTTTCTCACAGTAATGTGAGTGAAGTTACAAGTCTTTTGGGATGTGACATTGTGCAATTGATTGAAGAGTGCCTGGTGTATCAAAACACTATTTCCTTCATCCTTGGGGTCAAGCAGTCCAAGAAGAATACAAATTAGTTTAAGGATGTGACACTGCATGTTGTGGCATCCTAATATTATTGTGGCCTTGATAAATTTGGGTAACTCTGACACTACCAGATGATTATGGCTGTATGCCTATCTGCCAAAATGTAATGTTGTAACACAAAAAATTAAAAAATATTTAATGGAAGTCCACGTTACTTAGGCCTCAACAACCTGTTGTTGATTTTAACGATATAGTTGCATATATTCGTGACATTTGCCTCCGTCACAGCTGCTTTTGTTTCCATTTCATGATTCTGCCTTAATGAATCACATAAAGGAAGGTTTTCCCATTTTCTTTTCATTGCTTGTTATGAGGTCATTTCCTGCTTATATTATTGCTGGGAAGTTTGTAGGTTGCACCTGACAGTGCATTTAGGACACATTCAATGCTTCATTAATGACTTGTGTTTGTACATATCGTCATCTGCATTCAGTACAACAACTAAGAAGAGTATTCTTCCATTGTCTTCAGTGGGTTTCATTTTTCTTTCATACAGAATTAAGTGACAGTATTTGTGGTGCTTGATTCTCCTATGGAGTCCTCCTGTGCCCAAAACTCATACTCTTCCTTTGAAAAATAAACACTGAAGTACAAAGAAAGAAAGTTGCAAGCAAGTAGACAGACAGACACGTAGTTTATTCAGGACCTGTACAGTTCTTTTCTATTACAAAATATGTTGAATTCTGCAGAGTTGTATTCTGGATATAACTGAAAGAAGTAAAAAAATTGAAACACAACCCTTGGTTCTTGTGACTTCCTTTTTTTGCTAAGTACCTAGAAAAGGTATATCCCACAACATGCCCATATTAGTGCTTCTAGCAGTGTGTGTTGTGGGTGATGTATTTAATAGAATGAATGACATTTAATTTCTGTCATGTTTTTAAAAATAATCACAATGAGAGTAACCATTTCAGAATGTACAGAGTGTGCAGTATGTATCGTCCTGTGTTTCTTTCAAAAACCTGTTAAGACATTTTAGGCTTATCTTTCTGGAATGCATGTGCCTTTTTAGTAAACTAATAATAGGGTCATTAGTAAAATGATTTTAAATAGCAAGAAATTGAACCTGTGAATATTCGTAGCTTGGGACTGTTCAAATAAATATTAACCAGTGGCTTCTTGTAACTATGATGTCTTCAGAGTGTAAACTGCCCATAGTTTTACTTTTTGATTAAGGGCATTAATTCATACAAATTGACTGAAGAACTCCCATGGCCTTGGAAGGTTTCTGTGCCCTTTCTGTTATCTTTGTCACTTTGTACTGGGTATGTAAAGTGAACAAATGTTCTTAGTCGGTTTCAACATATTCATTAGTGATGGGTAGCAAAACTGTGTCTATTCATGGTAGGTGAATGGATTTTGCTTGTTAAAAAGGAGGATTAAGGTCAAGTGGCTTTTAAGGTTGTAGATATACAGTTGCACTCATGGACAACAATTAAGAAAGAATTCTTACTTTGTAATTTTGCTTGCAAAATATTACTTACAGAACATTTTATCTCTATGCCTTGTCAAATAATTGTTAGTGGAATGATTTTTATGAATCTTCATATGAAATTACCACATGAGCAATTCTGGTACCACTAGATTGAAGAAAATCATTAAGTTCCAAAAGGGAAAACTAAGACTGAACTTAGAGAAGTTATGTGCTTAATAACGGATGGTGCAAGATACTCAAAAAGAAAAACTCAGTGCAATAGAATGTGAATGTGGAAGTGTGATGGAACAATATCAACAAATGTGTTTTACATACTATGATTGATTTGGATGGGAAAATCAACAGGAAAGCAAGAAGGCCATGGATTACACAGGAAATGATCAATAAAATGGATGAACAAAGAAGTTCAAGAATGTCAACAACACAGAAGGAAGGAAAACCTGTAGAAGACATAAGGAATGAATTGGAAAGAGCCACAGACAAAACCAAGAAGGAATATATTGAGAACATATGTGACGAGATCATGGAATTTCAAAGAAGAGGACATTATGATTTAATATACACGAAGACGAAGGAATTAAGTTGGAAAGAATATCATGGGATTCAAAACTTTGGCATAAGAGACAAGTACTGAAAATTTGGGAGGATTATATTGCAGAGCTCTACAATCAACCTAATCAACCAGAAAACCTAGAAGTTGAACCTGAAGAGGAAGTAGATCCAGATGAGAAATACCCTTATGTCTTACAATGTGAAGTGGAAAAAACTATCAAGGAGATAATGTACCTGGGGATGTACTGAAACTGTTGGGATAAGATGGTCTCAGACTAATGACACAGCCGATAAAGAATATATATGAAACAGGAGAGTAGCCCAAGGATTTCAGTGAAGTTACAATGATTGCCTTAAAGAAGAAGCCAAAAGCTACAAAACGCAATGACTATCACACACTCAGCCTCATCGCACATACAGCAAATATAGTATGAGTAGGTTGAAGAAGGATTGACAAGAAAATTGAGGATCTACTTGGGGAAGATCAGTTTTCATTTAGAAGTGGAAAAGGATCTAAGTATGCAATTTGGATGCTGAGAATAATATCAGAATGAACTTTGGCCATAGATGACAAATTGTGTGCTTACTTCATAGACTGGCAGAAAACATGTGACTGTAAAAACTGGACTACATTAATGCAGGTCTAATAAAGGGAACTGGTATTGAGTGGCACAACAGAAGTTTTATCAACAAATTGTACATTGATCAGAGTGGTAAACTAAGACAAGAAGTGTGAAGATTGGGGCAGGAGTTAGACAGTGATGCTGTATCTCATGGATTCTGTTCAACTTGTACAGTGAATACCTTACCAAGGAAACTTTGGTGGGTTTAGAGACTTCAAAATAGAAGGACAAGCAATTCGCACTGTGAAATATGCATATGACCTTGTGCTACTGGCTAGGGAAGAAATGTTGCTACAGGTCATGATTGATAGACTTATTGGAATTGGAAGGTGCAGTGGAATGGAAATGAATGTGGAAAAACTAAAGGTATTAGACCATCCCTAATACAGACTATGACAGATCAAAAACAACCGGAGAATGTGGAATATTTTAACTGTTTGGGTAGCATGATAACAAATGCTGCAAGATGTACATGTGAAATTGAATCCAGGATTGCAATGGCAAAAGTAGCATTCAACAAGAAGAAGACTCTCTTCACCAAAAAATGGAACTGAAGTTTAAGGAAGAAACTAGTTAATTGCTACATTTGGAGCATAGCTTTGTATGGTGCTGAAACTGGGACGCTTTGGAAAGTAGATCAGAAATACCTGGAAATTTTGAAATGTGGTGCTGGAGAAGGAAAGAAGATTTTTGGACTGATTGTGTGAGAAAGGAAGAAGTATTACAAAGAGTTGAAAAGGAGAGAAACGTCCTACGAACAATAAAATGAAGGAAGGCTAACTGGATTGGTCACATCTTGCATAGGAACTGCCTTCTAAAGCACGCCGTTGAAGGAAAGATAGATAGAAGTGAAGGGAGACGAAGAAGAAGGCATAAGCAGCTACTGGATGAGCTTTAGGAGAAGAGAGGATACTGAAAATTGAAAGAGGCCGCATTAGATTGCACTATATGGAGAACTTGCTTTGGAAGAGGCTATGGACCTGTAATAAGACAGACTACAGAATTTATAAATGGGGCACGCAATGTTGCAGTTGGTTGAGCCACTGTGCTACAAGCCGGAAGGTTGCGGGTTCAATTCCCGATGGTGTCATCGGAATTTTTTATTGACATAATCCTTCCGGCCACACTATGGCCCTGGGGTTGACTCAGCCTCTAGCAGAAATGAGTACCAGGAATATTTCCTGGGGGGTAAAGGCGGCCGGTGCGTAGGTCTGACAACCTTACCGCCTTCCAGTGCCGATCGTCTTGAAATCTGGGAGCCTCAACTTCCTGGAACCCTCAGGGCCTGCCCAGGCCTGTAATGGGATTGCTTTACCTTTACCTTTACAGAATGTATAAATAATAATGAATAGGCCATGGCTGGATACCATAGAATCAGGGTTCAGTTCCTGATGGGGTTGATTCATTTTACTTTTGTGTCCAGACTACCTCTCAGGTCCACCTAGCCTTCTGTTCAGTCAGTACAGGCATTTTAACGGCATATAAACACATTATTTTAACGGATCACAGTATATAGTTTTAACCTAATTTTAACTGCACATGTAAACAATACACCTCAATACTGTAAAACTCTTGGGATCCCAAAAATAGTAAAAAAATTTGGATCTATGTTAAGGTAAAGGTAAAGGCCTGATGATGGTTGAAGCGAGCCGAAACATGTAGCCTGTATATAAGTTAGACAATAAATGGTGTGTTAGACTGAACTAATTCCTACTACTCAGTACAGAGAGTTCTCTTTTCTAGGGATAATGTGACTGTTGTAAGGCTGACCACTCACCCTGTTTCATTACTGAGTTCAAACATTCATGCAGCTGTACCTCCACACCCCCATGCATTTGCAGGGGGGTGATGCTTTGTTAATAAAAGTGCAAGGACAACTTTGCTACTTTTTAAATTTTAATACATTTTTGCGTATACATAAAATACACTTGAAAATATCTTAATGCTTAACATGTGAAAGAAGATAATTTTATGTAAGTTTTGACATGTTGGTGAAATGGTACACTTGAAGTAATTACCAGTAGGTGTCCATCATAATGAGACAAATAAAGAAAGGAAGAACGAATTTGCCTAGGTGTGGATAATAAAGACCTAATACAGGAAGTGCTTTTATGAGTAACAGCACCTACTTCTGTCTTGTCAAGTGGGAAGCACTTAACATGTAAATATGACTGCCTTTTTCATTTGGCCTGCTTGTCAGTGTCCAGACGTGTGAACTGTTTCAAGGTCTAGTGACCTTCATTCACTTGCATAGATTGAGAGGAAGAGTGCAGAAAGTCTTGCATGGTAGTCTTAGATAAGTGAAATGTATTGTTGTTACTGTCTGGTGTCCCACTTCACACACATGTGGGTAGGTATGTTTTGTGTGTCAGTGAAGTATTGACAGCTGTGGAAATAACAGTTATGTACATGTACAGTCTGTGCAGTAAGCAGTAAATGTCACTTGTTTCTTTCCATAAATATTCATTTTCACTGTGAAAAAATGCACATTGTGTGTGGTACATATTGCTTGGTGATGGTAGACTGTACCCTCACAAAAGAATGAACCAATTTTAAAGCAGTTAGTACCAATTTTTTCATGCTGTCCTTATGCTATTAATAGTTCTTGATACAATCTCTGTTGCTGCTGCTCTTACTACTACTACTATGACTATCAAGTTTTTTATTTATGCAACTGAATGCACTACTACTACTACTACTACTACTACTACTACTATGACTGTTGAAAATTACTACTAATTATTATTATTATTATTATTATTATCATCATCCTCGATATCTCCTTTATGCAGGGTATCTACACTTATATTCCTGAGACAAACCATGTCCCTAGGGAACATAGTGTTGCAACTATTCTGATGTAACTATTCATGGTGCGTATATCGCTAGTTCCTGCGTTGACTCCATTGTATCTCTATGTTAGCACTTTCCGAAGTGTGTGTGCAGTATCCAATATGGCTGTTTTCTGGGTTTCCTTAACTTTGTGATTTCCTGGTATGTTGCTCATGTATTTTCTAAATGACTTTGAAATGGTCCCAGTTACGCCTATTATTACTGGAATCACCTTTGTATTTACATTCCACATACATTGTATTTCTATTGTAAGGTCTTTATATTTTAGAATTTTCTTGGCTTCTTTTTTAATCGCATTTCTGTCCCCCAAATTTGCAACATCTATTAACATACATGTTTTCTTTTCACTGTCACGAATTATAATGTCTGGTTTGTTGGTAGGAATGGTTCTGTCAGTTTGAACTTGTTGATTTATTATTATTATTATTGTTTTGTTGTTGTTGCCTCTTGTCACAGGCCTTTTTACCTTGGTACTTCTCTTCTTGAACCAACAGTAATCCCCTCCACCTAGGCTTCAAGTTTCAGATTGCAGTACTCTCCATATTATGTGTGATGTTCTTAGTATAGCTGTCTTTTGTAGTAAATCTATTGAACGTTTTCCTTGTATGGCTTCCAAATTTTTCTTTAAACCCTTTGTTACTACTCCGGTGGCTCTAGTTATTGCCGGTATAATCATACATTTCATGTTCCACAGTCATTGTATCTATATGCATAAACTCTTGTATTTTATTTTCTTTTCTGCTTCCTTTGTCATGAAATTTCTGTCCGTGGGTATTGCCACATCTATCAGTATGCATGTTTTCTCTCTTTTGTTTTTAATTATTATATCTGGCCTATTTTCTGTAACTTCTCTGTCTGTGTGTAACCCTTGATTCGATAACACTGTAACGTACTGTTCACATACTGGTGTGTGAGTGTACGCGTGCGTATGCACGCGCCATTTGTCCGTCGTTTTGATACCTAGGCTTTGCATAGTGAGTAATGCAAATGTGCACAAACATTGTGTCTCATTACGTACTCATTCTTCGTCAAGATGAAGTATCTGGATATTAGGTGGTCAATAGTTTCTTCATGTTGTGTACATAACTGGCATTTACTGTCAATCTCTTCCTTTAAAATTTTACTACTACTACTACTACCACCACCACCACCACCACCACCACTACTACTACTACCACTACTACTACCACTACTACTACTACTACTACTACTACTACCACTACTACTACTACTACTACCACTACTACTACTACTACTACTACCACCACTACTACTACTAATAATAATAATAATAATAAGGGTTAGAAGTTCACTGCCTTGTGGGATGTGACACCGTACTGTCTGGTCAGTACACATACTAACAATTTGGAGGAACATGCTGCCTCAATATTTAGCTTCATGTGTCACCTGGAATGAGGGCAGCGGATTCCTCTAAAACATGGGTGCTTATTTACTGAACTACGTGGTGTCACATCCAAGAAGACTGTAATCTTAATGACTACTGCTGTCAGAACCTTATTTCACACACTGTAGTACTAAATTTAATACTGGACAGAATGAATTGGTTTATTAATGAATAAAGAAAGTAATCAGCTAGAGAGAAGAAAAGGGAGGCTAAGAAGAGTAAAGGACTGTTTTGGACATTGTAAGATAGTGAAATCATGGCATCCATGTTGTAAGATTCTCTAAAATGTGGAACACTTTTACATGATAATCTGTTCATGAAGTTCTTGGCAGTAGAAACATGATAATGGCAGACTTGAATTTCACAAGATGGCACTGTACTGCATATAAGTAATAATTGCATTTGCCTTGCAACATTTAGCATAGAATCTAATACCAAATTTTATCATAATACGAGGGGCGGCTGATAAGTAATGCACACAGTGAAATATCTAGAAAAAGAGACCATGTATTTAAACAAACGAAAGTAGGAAGTAAAGTACAATATTTTAGCTACAAATTGACATACTTATTTTTCGACATAGTCGCCTTGTCGTTCAATACATTTTTCCCAACGTAAAACAAGTTTACGCATGCCGTCAATGAAGAATTCAGGAGTTCTTTGTTTGATCCACGACGTCACAGCTTGCTTCACTTCATCATCTGAGGTGAAATGAGTCCCC